>ENA-OSET01000033-OSET01000033.1-sediment-metagenome-genome-assembly--contig:-NODE-33-length-163727-cov-6.149490_pt1 | contig 163727 bp, 126 predicted proteins | sample MGYA00237882_ERZ534229 | MGnify/ENA primary metagenome ERZ534229 (study PRJEB26408, sample SAMN06266212) | sediment metagenome | isolation source: Hudson Canyon methane seep mesocosm | place... | reverse complement strand
AGTAGGGTAGTGGCGATGGCTTTTGCTTCAATTTCTTGAATTCTGGCTTGCGCATCAAGTGTGGCTTTACGTATATCGTCCCAGTAGCTCAGCCCGACTAAAGGAATAGATAAAAGCCCTAAACTGAGCAGCGTAATTTGGGTTTTTATACCGAATCTAAACACTTGTCTACCGGACAAAGACACTTTTATTCCGTCCCTAGACACTATGACGCTTCCCAGCGATAGCCGAAACCGGGTTTGTTGAGAATGCATTGAAATGATGGGCCAAGCGTATTGAACTTTTTACGGATATTCTTAATATGGCTGTTTATTGTGCCGTTAGTGACCATGCGTTGCAGGGTACTTTCACATAAACTGCTGTAATCGATGCCTTCGGGGCCAGCTTTAACAATTTCGGTGAGTAAGCGGAACTCTGTTAGGGTTAATGGCAGCGTTTTTCCATGCCACGAAGCAAATGACTTCTCTTCATCCAAGGTTAAACCGGCGTTTTCATATTGAGGTGCGCTTGCACGGTTGTTAGTAATACGTGCCTGGTGTATTCGCAAAAGGCTTTTTATTCGCTCCGCTAGAAGTGCGAGAGAAATGGGCTTTGTTTGATAGTCCCACGCGCCTAATCGAAGACCGAAAACTTGGTCTATTTCATCCGACCTGTCGGTTAGAAAAATGATTGGAATATCATCGCCACGATCAAGTAGTTTGCGGCAAATGGTAAAACCACCATCTGAGTCATCACCGAGCACCACATCTAGCAATACCAGGTCGGGTCGATTTTTTGATATACCGTGTAAAGCGTCATCCACGTTTGAAAAACAACGGGTTTCGAAGCCTTTACGTTGTAGGGCATCGGCGTAGTTTTGTTGTTGGTCTATATCATCTTCAACGATGGTGATTTGGTAGGTCATTGAAGTGGCTTCCTCGAGTGGTTCGCTCTTTGGCTTATTTTATCTGTGCGGGCGTTACTATAACGCAGTATTGAATAAATGAATGTCAGAAAACAGTTTCTCCATTAGTTCTCCATTTCCCTTCATCAGCGCTGCATCAGGTATGCATATCGGATTTGTTCTGCAGATATTGTCTATTACCTCCATGCTAGCTCCATTACTCACGTGTCTGAAGTTGTTTGAATAAGACCCATAGATATCCAACGATGAAACGATGGTGCTAACGCGGATCTTGTCAGGTTTTTTTTGAGACGTGGGTAGAAAAGATGAAAATATCATTGGTTTGTTCATGTAAAAAAATATTATTTAAGTATCTTTTATTTGAGTGCTTATTAGTGTCAGTAAATTTTACAGCTTGAGTTTTTTGGCTTTCTTTTTATGGTATAAGCTGTTGAATATTAATGATTAATTTAACATGGTTCATATTTTGCTTTAATCGGTCGACTTGTGTTGAAGTATGAATGAAAAGAGTTGTCTACGGGCTATGTGTTTTAAAACGTATGTTCTTTATTAAATTACCTTTACGCATTATCAAAGAGTATCGATTTACGGGATCTTTTGTTGGAATATCAATTTTTTGGGGAGTTAAAATGCAACGGAAATTAGGAAAATTAAGCGCAGCGGCAATACTTATTGCCAGTGCTAATACGGCTTTCGCTACCTGGGTAGAAGGCAAGGTTTACTGCGATGCTAACAGTAGTGGCCAAATTGAAATAGGCACAGATGTAGAGATGGAAGGTGTTGTTGTTTCTGCTTTGTGCCAAGGCGCAACAGACCCTGCTGGTATTCCTTTAGCGGTTTGTCTCGATCCCAATGAGGCATTCTCGAAAGCAACGGTACTTGGTAGAGATAATTTAGTTCATGTTATTAAGACTACGGATGTTGGCTATGATGTTACGATTGGTGGTGCAGGACTCCCCGCAGATGCCAATATTATACTCCCAGCGTCAGTACCGGCCCGGTTTAATTTTCCAATGCACTCCTCCGATCCATTCAGTAATCCTGATTATCTCAACGCTTATGTCGCTAGAATTGACTGGTTGATTGATAGCGCAGCATGTCATGAAACAGAGCCTGCTATTCAGATTTGTACACAGGTGACTTTAGATTCCGATATGGTGAGTAATTTTTCTGATGCAGACACGATTATGGGTGACGTCTGTGACAGTTTTGATCAAAGCATACCGGTAGGTGTTGCTGGAGATGTAAACGGTACTTACTTATTGAATGTCGTTAATACAGGTACTGAAACATTAGTTGATGTCGTGATTAATGCACCTGACTTCAACTTAGTTAATGAGCCTATTCCGGCTGCTTGCGGTTCACTTGATCCGGGTGAAACATGCACGATTACAATTGATGACCCTAATAATGCATATTTAGGTCTTCAAAAATCTAATTTGTGTACTGTCCCAGGTATGGTTACTAACATGGCCACTGTGACGGGTACGGGTGAGGCAAGTGGAATCAATGTAACAGATGATGACCCTGCTGTGGTGACATGTACCACTGAGCCGCACATTACACTGATTAAAGAAGTGAGTCTTGATGGTGGTCCATTTATGGATGCGAATACTATTGGGGCAGCGCCATCAGGAAAGCTTGGAGACGATGCAGAGTATCGCTTAACCGTTACTAACGACGGTACTGAAACCTTGGTTAATGTTGTCGTCACTGATGAAACCTTAGGTTTGACTAACGTGGCTTTGGGTTCAGATCTACTTCCAGGTGATGTAGTCGTTCTTACGCATGGCAGCTTCGGTTTTGCTCCTTTGTACGTGCCTACTCGTTGTGACAGTATTGGTTCACGTTTGAATACAGCACAAGTTGAAGCTAATGGTGCGCTTAGTCAAGCTGTCGTTAATAGTGAAGATCCTGCTTATGTAAATTGTGAAAACCCACAAATTGAGCTACTAAAACAAGTCAGTATCGATGGTGTTAACTTCTTTGATGCCGATCTTGCAAGTGATCTGGATGTCCCTGTTGGTATCGTTGGGTTCACCGACGCTACCTATCGTTTAATTGTGACAAATACCGGTTCCGAAAATTTGGTTGATGTACTTATTATTGACACAACACTTGCAATTGAAGAGGTTATTTCCAGTCTTGCGCCCGGTGTTACTCAGGTCATCGAATCAGGCGATGTTGGTTTTGGTAATTTATTCCAACGGGATGTTTGTAATGGAACGCCAGGTAACAAGTTAAATGTTGCGACAGTAGATGCAATTGGTGAAAACTCCAATGTGGTGAGTACTAGCGACAACCCTGCTAATGTGAAGTGTATTGTTGGGCCGGCTATCGACATCAAGAAACAAGTTCGTTTGCTAGGAAGCACTACTTTTGTAGATGCAGATACAGATGCAGAAGGACCTACTGGAATAGTAGGTGATGATGCAGAATATCGCTTGATCGTTACAAATATTGGTGATGAAGATCTAACGAATGTTTCAATAACGGATAGCACGCTAAATATAACGGATGAAATCATAGCTGATCTTCCTGTTGGCGCCGAAGTAGTGATTGATGCCGGTGCCTCTGGGTTTACAAACCTCTACGCAATAGGCATGTGCGATTCAGTTGGTAGTATTTTAAATATTGCCACTGTTAGCGCAAACGGAGTCATTACTGATGCGGCTGTATCAGCTAACGATCCTGCTTATATCAACTGTGGGTCTGTTGAAGTATGTGAAGTTTCTGTCGATAAAACTTGTTCAGTAAAAGTACAGTCTAGCGTTGATAAATTATGTACGGATGCGATTTCTGCAACTACTTTACGTTATACCGGTCCAAGCCAGACAAATGCAACGATCAGCTTTGTAGGAAAAGATAGCGGCGCCGTTACATATTCTAATGTCGACTTAGAAAGCAATGTGACTATTTTGACTAAGCTAGGCCAGAATGGTTATACGCTTGATGCAGGTATTGGGGGTAAGTTAGGTTCTAAAACAACGATCACTATTAACGGTAATGAAGAAATTATCCATACTAGTTGTTCTGCGATTTATGTTGCGGGTCAGCCTGCACCACTAGATGGGAATACGCCGAATCCTCCAAATAGTTCAAAGGGTGATCCATCGCTAAATTGGTCAGTGGTGAACTTTAGGCAGAAAGATGATGTTGTAATTGCTGAATCATCGAATGATGGTCAAGCACTTGACTCATGTACGGTGCCCTTTGAAGGCGCTGAAGTGACTTATGGTTTCTTGGTAAGCAATACCGGTACCACGGATATCGAAGTAAGTAGTGTGTTTGATGATGCCTTAGGTGAATTATTGTTGGCATCGCCAACAGCGCTTGCTGCTGGTGACTCACTTGCATTGTCTAGTGCGCCGGTCTTCATCAATCAAACGTCTATGGCGGCTGTTAATGTCTTTGCTAATGTAAGTGGTAATGCTGGTGTGGTTTGCCCTGCGATTGATGTGGCTGATGTCGTGGTTGATGCGGCGCCAGACTATAGTTGTGCAGATGGTAAACCTGTTCAATTAGGTATCACTTATGTGGGCGGGTCTTGTGCAGATTCAAATCATAGTCAAGGTTCAAGCAAGTCTACCTGTTCAGGAGATTCAAGTGGTGTTGAGCCTGTCACGGTCGAACTGTCGGATAAACACGGCGGTGTGTATGTATCTCAGCTAGTGAATGTGGGCGATACAATAACTCTTGATGGCAATGGCGCTAAACTTGATTCTGAGACCAATGTTGTTATCTCACAAGGTGGCAGTGTTATCCAGAGCATTAACTTCCATACATCTTGTTCTGTACCGTTAGCGGTCGGTGATCAGCATGGTGGTATCATTATTTCTTCATTCACGCCTGAAGAAAATGGGCATGGCGGTAAGGGGAGTAAAGGAAAAGGCCATCATAAAGGTAGCAAGGCAAAAGGAAGTAAAGGAAAAGGCCATCATAAAGGCAGCAAGGCAAAAGGAAGTAAAGGAAAAGGCCATCATAAAGGCAGTAAGGCAAAAGGAAGTAAAGGCCACCATAAAGAAAATAAAGCAAAAGGAAGCAAAGGCAGCCATAGCAAGCATAAAAAACATAAGGGAAAAAAGTAGAGAACCTTTAAGTTTTGATAGATAAGTCCTTGTAGAGTATATTTAATACAAGGCAATATAAAAGCCCTCACTTCTAAGAATTGAGGGCTTTTTGCGTTTAACTCAATGTGATTCGATGATCCTACTTTTATGCCACGACACCTAAGTCTTATTGTTTAGTATCCGGCACATTTACAGAATAAGCTTCTAAGTCAAAGTGTTCAGTCAGGTTACCGCTTACACCTCCATTTTTTCTGCATTAGTTCTGCATATATCCGGCAGTATCTGCTTATCATTTTTATACCATAATGGCCGCAAGGCTTTATTCTCCTACCTTTACGCAAAGTTGGTATAAGTCGCATAGGATTTGTTCTGCAGATTTTGTCCATTTACCTCCATGCTAGCTCCATTACTCACGTGTCTGAAGTTGTTTGAATAGACCCATAGATATCCAGCGATGAAAGGAACGCTGCACATAGGGTGCCGTGTCATCACGACGGAATGTGGCGCTGGGTATCTCAAGAGGGTATGGAGATGAACGCAATGAAAACCAAGACGATGAAAATGAACAAATTAGCAGCTGCAGTATTAGCCTTGAGCCTGACTCAGGGTGTAAGTGCAGCAGGTGAGACTTCTCAACATGACGTTGACAATACGGGCACTTATTGGGGGATTGGTATCGGCTCGGTTCTTGGTGCTGTGATAGCCGGGCCTCCTGGTGCAGCTATAGGTGCAACTTTATTTGGCTCAATTGGCTGGGGGCAGGGAATGGATACCGCTCTGGATCAAAGTTTGATAGAGCTTGATCGACGTGATTTGGCGCTTGAACAGAGCCAAGCAGCCTTACATAAAAACCGGTCTGATTTAACGAAAGCGCGTCAAAAAGTGTCGGAGTTGAATCGCTCGAATGGTCAGCAATCAGCTGTCCTTGCAGATCTTATGGAGAATGATGGCAATGGTGAACAAGGTAATAATGTCTTGCAGGATGTGACCGAGCACTATGCACAAGAGGTGTATTTTCGAAACGGCGAGTCTGATGTGCCTGTTTACGCTCAAGGGCGAATAGATAAACTAAGCGAGTTTCTTAAATCGCACCCTAATCTGAACGTCACACTCAAAGGATATACCGATCACCGTGGCGATGCTGAATTTAACGCGGCGTTGGCGCAGTCGCGTGTGGATGGTATTCGGGAAGCGTTGTTGGAACAAGGCCTTGATACGCAAAGGGTGACCGCTCTGGCCATTGGAGAGGTCGCGTCACAGACACTGCCGAGTGATGCTGCAAACTATGTTCTAGACCGCCGTGTTTCGATTGAGCTGAGTTTCAATAAGCAAGACGAACTTAATAGTGAGGGGCTTGTTAATGATGAGGAACTGCCTATTGCACGCCTCGGAGAGGTATTTCCGTGAAGTATTTTATTGCGATTGAAGAAGATCTGTTGCTGACGGCTTAGCGTTTCTAGGAATTACAGAAACTGCTTTTATCTGTGTATAACAACGCCCTGGCTGATTATGGCGCCGCAGTCACTTTGTTCTATCACCTGTGTTCATTCTTCGCCGACAACAACGCAGAAGGATCTGATCGTTTTGCAAAAATAGCAATTCGGTTGTCGCACACGGGTGATAGGACGGTTTACGTCCCGGTGGAAGCGGATTCTCTCCCAAGTTCGGGCTCTCCCGTCCTCTTTGCTCAGCGTTGATTTAACATTGGCTTCAATCTTTTTCTATCTATGTCTTGACATGCAGCCTTTTGGTTGCATATACTTTCTTACATGGATCTTATGTTTAAAGCCTTGGCTGATGAAACCCGTCGTGAATTACTCGACCGACTCTTGACCCACCCGGGCCAGACCTTGTCTGAGCTCTGTGCGGATTTGAAGATGAGTCGACAATCAGTGAGTAAACACCTAAAGATTTTGCAGCAAGCCGAACTCGTAACAGTGCAATGGCGCGGGCGGAATAAACTTCATTTTTTAAATCCGGTACCTATTGCCGATATCGGTCGGCGTTGGTTGGACAAATTTTCGGCATCTAAAATGGACGCCATTCACAATTTACGAGTGGCGGTCGAAAGCACAGACCACAGCACAGACCACAAAACAGACCATTATAGAGGACGAGACAATGACGATGGGTGATGATCGATATGTTTATACAGTAGTGATAGCGGCGGCAGCTGAAAAAGTTTGGGAAGGGCTTACAGCTCCAGAATTTACTCGCCAGTACTGGCACTCGACGCGGGTAACAAGTGATTGGCAGCCTGGCTCTGATATTGTGTTTCTGGTCGACGGTGAAGACGGTGATATTATCGGGTGTGAAGGAAAAATCCTCACGGTTGAGTATCTTCAAGAACTGTCCTACACATGGTCTTTTCCTCGTAATGAGGCCACGCGTGATGAGCCCCCGTCCAGGGTAACCTTTCTGCTTGAAAGCATTGGTGAGGCGACCCGGCTGACGATAGTACACGACCAATTTGCCGAGAATAGCAGTATGTTATCGCAAGTTAAGGACGGTTGGCCGTTGGTCATTTGCGGTTTAAAAACCCTGTTAGAAACCGGTGAACCCTTTGATTTTTCAATGCGTATGTAACAAGCCAACAGATAGAATTAACGTTGATCGACGGAGTCCGAATTTCTTAAATACTTACGATGTTATCGCCCGCAATAGCCACTTTCGCGAATTGGGTATTTAGGTCGGTAAGCTGGGGTGGAGGGATTTCTGTAGGGGAATGGGTTTCTTTTATAATCGAATTTCTGTATTTTTGTCTTTCTACAACTTGTGAGATGAGCGAACAAGGAAATCGACGTTTCTAAAAAGTGAACTTAGCCATTGAAAATTTCAAAAAGCACCGTGTCGATATTGATGTTACTCACATTGTTACAGCTATTGTTGTCAGCTTGTTCGCTTCTTGTCTATACGCCAGTGGTCGCCATGTCTATCGCCGGCTTGGATCGAGATAGCTTGGATGACGATGATCGATACCGAAAACTAGTGGGTTATGAGCACGTGCTGGAAAACTCGGAAGAGCGATCCTGGGAGTTACATAAATTCGATGGGGGTCGCTACTATTTGGTTTTCCCTTTTTCCAAGCAAATCGAAAAACCTGATTTCGTTTGTGCTCTTGGCGGCAAGCCTGTAAAAATCGTTCATCTTTTTGAAGATGAACTTAATGGCGGAGTTTACTTCGATGGAGAAGTGAGTTGTGACGGAACTAATGTTGTTACTCTATCGAGCATTCATCTTTTCGAATCCCTACAGTCAATGCTTACTGAGCAAGAGACTCAAGCAATTGACACGAAAAACTAACGAGTACCTCGTTTATCATGGTCAGTGTTATGAATAGTAATAGCTTTATGGCCGTATTGCGTCGTTGGAAATTCTTATGCCGTCTCACAATTGCCGCGATTTCATGCACTGTTGTCTGTTCGATGACACACGCAGAAGGGCAGTTGTTGGGAACGGCGGGTGTCGGCCCATTGGAGGGCGGTTCTGGCGGAGGCATTAGCCCCTGGGCCACGCTGGCCGGTTACGCAACACGTGATGAATGGGCAGCTACGGCGACGATAAGTAAAGTGGACGTCAGCGATTTTACTCTGAATGCGGCTTCTGTGGCGCTCAACTACCAAAATAGAATTGAACTTTCGATAGGCCGGCTAGATATCCAGGATAAGTCCGGGGGTGAAATAATTCGCCAAAATATAGGCGGATTAAAAGTGCGGGTGTTGGGGGACCTGGTCTATGACAAGCTGCCTCTGCTAAGTGTCGGCCTGCAGCACAAGTCTCTTATTGACCAGGATACAGCGCGTGCTGTTGGTGCTCAGGATACCAGCGGTACCGATTTCTATATCAGTGCTGCCCGCGCATGGCTCAACGGACCGGGAAATCGAACCATTTTCTTGAATGTAAACCTGCGAAATACGGAGGCAAACCAGTTAGGGTTGCTGGGTTTTGGTGGTGACAGGGGCGATCGGCATTGGTTAGTTGAAGGTGCCGCGGCGATTTATTTTAACCGTCATTGGGCTATCGGTGCCGAGTACCGGCAAAAACCGGATAATTTATCAGCCCTAAAAGAAGACGATTGGAATGAGGTTTTTATTGCTTACTTCCCGTCGAAGTCATTGTCATTCACAGGCGCTTATCTCGAATTGGGTAGTATTGCTGGCCAAAGAAATCAAAATGCCTGGTATGTCTCTATGCAGGCCGCATTTTAGGAACTCATGATGAAAACACGATTATTGTCGGCACTCTCGATTTTTTTTATCGTCGGCTGCCACAACATAGCTGCTCGTGAAGAAAGCCTCTATGTTGCGTTGGGAGGACAAGTTGGTCTTGAGCGATTAGTCGATCAGCTTATCGAGGAAATTCATTTTGACCCTGTTGTCATGTCTCATTTTGAAGATACCAATTGGGACCGTTTCAGGGAAAAGCAACTCGAACATTTGTGCCTGTTAACGGGTGGCGAGTGTCAATACACAGGCGATTCTATGTTGGATGTTCATGCCGGCATGAATGTCAGCGAAGCGGCTTTTAATGCCTTAGTGAACGATTTGCAAAAGGCGATGGAAAAGTTGCAGATTCCTGTCGGAACTGGCAATCGACTATTGGCCATCCTTGCCTCAATGCGAAGCGAGATTATTTATCTGTAGCTAAAAGAGATTGACCAAAAATATCTTGATCGCTGATTGCTATATTGGAAGAAAATAAAAAGACTACAGGGTGGATACGCCTTGTACTTGCAGTCGATGTATTACCCGCTCTTCGTCACCGTGATCATGCACAGCAAAATGAAGTACGGAACGATTGTCCCACATGACTAAATCACCGGCCTGCCAATGGTGTCGTGTCTGGTATTCCATGCGCACAGAATGACTGAAAAGAAATTCCAGCAGTGCTTTGCTTTCGTCTCGATGGAATCCGCTAATATCCTGGGTGAATGCGCGACAAACGTAAAGCGCTTTGTCACCGGTTTCTTCATGGCTGCGGATCATAGGATGCACGGCCTTCGGCGCAGTTGCCGTCTCCTGTCCGAATAATTTTGCTAGGCCTTCGGCCGAATGTGTGGCATTCATATTATTGAGAACTGACTTCATTCCATCGGAGAGTCCCTGGTAGGCAAGGTGCTGGTTCGCGAATGCTGTGTCACCGCCAAATTCTGGTGCTGCGTGGGCATAGAGCATAGTCAATTTCGGAGGAGCTTGGTTGTAGGTCATGTCGGAATGCCAGTGTTGATTGACATCGGCGGTTTTTCCGTTATTTTTTAGCACAATAATATCGGGGTAGTCCTCAAGCCCGCCATAGGGGAATTTTACAAGAGATCCCCAGCGCCTCGCAAAATTCATTTGATCTTCTGGCGCTAAGGACTGACTTGGAAATACAAGCACGTGATGCTTCAGGAACAATGTGTGGATTTCCTGCCAGATTCTCTCGTCAATCGACCTTACGTCGATATCTTCAATTCTCGCTCCAAGCGGAGCTGACAGTTTGCTTACTTTCATTCGAAGACCTCCGTCGCTGTTCACTGCTATTGGTAATTGCCAGTTTGTTTACTAGGAAAGCAATAAGGCAGAAGTTCTTATTTTCTTCAGCCACAGAAGCCCCGTTCTTAAATCTAACTCAAAATGTCTAAAGTCGCGGCCGGCGATGGCGCTTGCTTTCGTCTATTTTTTCTTTCTTAACGCCATAACAATTTTCAACAAGGAATACAGAAATGACAGCTTGATTGCGTTAAACCGTTCTCTGACAGGATGGGATTTTTCACCGTCAATAGCTTGGTGGTTTCGCAAGATTTCCATCCAGTCAATCGTTGGACTTTTTATCTTTCCATTGATGCGAGTCTGCGCTTGCGTATAGTGATATACCAAGGCCGTTCGGCGTGTATCAGAGTTATTGTCGACCGATTTATGCATTAAGAATGAATGAAAAACAAGGACGTCGCCGACCTCCATCTCAACACATTCCTCATTTGAGAAGTCAAAATCTCTGATTTCCAGGTATCCGACGTTTGCTGCGGGTCTGCTGTCAGGTAAGTGTTCATGAATCGCTTCGGTATGACTGCCGGGAGCGACAAATAAGCAACCATTTTCTATAGTGGCTTTCGACGTCGCCAGCCAAACACCCACCTGTGGAGATTTGTCAAAATCAAAATAGAGAGAATCCTGATGCCATGGTTGACCCCAGGCACCGGGATTCTTGAAGATAAACTGTGAATTGAACACATCGACATCGGGGCCGAGGATGCCACCTAAACATTTCGTTAGGGTTGGGTTGCGGGCCCATTGCCGAAAAACATCTCGGCGGTGCAGGTTATAGAGTTTAGACGCGCGGTCTTCAGCTTCTCTGACTTCCGTCGAGAAGTTTTTTTCCGCCAGCGATATCGCTCCGAACTTAATATTGCTCTCTTCCCTGCTTTTTTCCGGTGCAGATTTTGCTATGTCTCTGACTAAGTCAATCGCGCACTGGTTGACTAATTCGCAGCTGTCCGACGATGCCAAACCCCGCAGTATGAAAAACCCTCTCGATTCCCAATCACTCGCTTGCTCAGTCGATAGATAGGAAGGCTCCAGTGGTTTGAACTGTGTATTCGACTTACCGGCTTGGCTATTGGCGATACGGGCAAATTGATCTTGTTTTTCTTGTTCTTGTTCATCCAGAGCTAAGTCGTCTAACACATTATTATTTTTCATGGGATATGGCTCGTGTACTGCTTTAAGGCCCTGCGCGCCGAATTGCGGTGCATTAATGAGTTTTGTCAGAACTTACGGTTATCCGAAGGGCAGTTCGGCGACATTTTTTGCGGAAAATTAACTCATTTTTTAGTCAGTGAATCAGAATAGCCAAACGAATTGTAGTTACAGTAATGTAATATTCAGCGAGTTCGCTTTCTTCTTTTACAGTTATTTCTTGTCAGGTTTTTTCAAATATTGATTCCAACGATTGTTTTACCCACGGCTCTCAATTTTTTCTCTTGATATAGCTGTCAATACTGTCTGCAAGTACACTCATTGGCACTTGGCCATTGCCTAAAACCACATCGTGGTATTCTCGAATGTCGAACTTTGTACCGAGAGCTGCTCTGGCTTTTTCCCGCAACTCAATGATTTTAAGCATGCCGATCTTGTAGGCTGTTGCCTGAGAGGGGTTAACAATATGCCGCTCGACCATCTTGACGGCGTCGGATCTGGCATTGGGCGTATTGTCAACATAGAACGCTATGCTCTGCTCACGGGTCCATTTTTTTTCATGGATGCCTGTATCAACAACGAGTCGCACAGCGCGCCAAAGCTCCATGGCAAGGCGACCAAAATCAGCATAGGGATCTTGGTATAATCCTATTTCCTTCGGAATCATTTCTGAATAAAGGCCCCAGCCTTCAGAATATGCGGTAAAGTTCCCGTACTTTCTAAACTTCGGTAGACCCGTCAACTCCTGCTGAATGGCATTTTGCATGTGATGGCCCGGTATCCCTTCGTGATAGGCCAAGGCCGCCATCTGGTAGCTGGGCATTGCTTCCATTTTAAATAGGTTTGCGTAATATGTACCCGGCCGTGACCCATCCGGGGCGGGGCGCTGATAGAAAGCTTTTCCAGCAGTTCGTTCTCGAAAAGTCTCCACGCGTTTTACGATTAAGTCAGCCTTAGGTTTTGTAATGAAAAGAGTATCGAGCCTGCTCTTCATATCCATGATGAGATCGTTCGCCTCCCTAAGGTACTGTTGGCGATCATCGTCATTATCTGCAAAATAAAATTGTGGATCTGAACGCATAAATTCAAAAAACTCATTCAGAGTGCGGCAAACCCCACTGTGTTCGTAATGCCCCGCATTTCATTGTGGATACGCTTCATTTCGCTGAGACCCAGTTGGTGGATCTCGGATGAGCTCAAGTCAGTGGTCGTGGTGCGCCTGAGAGCATTGTTATAAAACGCCAGGCCCTCGGGAAACTTCCAGGCACCGTCTCTATGGTCGCTTTTCTTTTTAAGCTGAATTAAGTAGTTTGTTAGCTTGGCATAAGCGGGTTTAATACTATCGGTAAGCGCACGCTCCGCTTTTTTCACGAGGCTCTCGCGGACAGCAGCGGGTAACTCTATGCGGTTTATTTTCTTCTTGAAATCGGCAAGTAGTGTACTGTCAGCTCCCGGCGCGAACGGCGCGCCGTGTAAAATATTTCCAGCGTCCCTGATTACGTGCGTAAAGACAAAGGTTGGCGCGATAATTCCCTTTTCCTCGCGTATTTTTAACTGTTCGATCGTCTGATCCATCAGCACGCTGGCCGCGTTCAGTCGGGAAATGTAATCGATGGCTTCCTTTTCATTGGCAATCGAATGTTGATTGATCAGGAAGGAAGGGATTTTTGATTGTGTACCGACCTTTTGGTTTACCGGATAGTTGTGATGGCGCCATTTGAAATCGGCGATTTTGTTTTTTAGTTTTTCTGAATACATCTGGTAACTGATCAGTGTTTGCCTATCCAATTTTTCCGTATCGATTGCTCGTAAGCGTTTTAAATTACTTTTAGCAAATTGTTGCTCTCGCAGATGATGTTCCTCAGACATATCATTCCATTTGCCGTAGTCCTTCTTTATACCAAGGTATGTTTGCCGAACGGGGTCTCTGTCTACTCCTTCGTCAAAAATGCGATCGAAAAGCTGATTTGCGAATTGAGACTCGTCCCGACTACTGGTGTTGGTATTTACCGTTGTACACGATAACAAAAAGAGGCTAAAAACCATGGAAAGGGATCTATAGGGCATGATGATAAATTCTCGTCTTCAAATAAGGTTATAGAATCGCTGTAATGGTATAAGATTACTCTCGGCATTGGTATTATTGTCGGTGCTGACAAACAGGCAGTTAACTACCGAATATTCACCACCGAAGCTCATTTTTGTAGGTTTTAATTGTCAATCTGTAAAAGCTGCAAGTTTCAAGGAAGTTAAAGTCGCCAGTATCGACCCTTGATGTAATTTGTTACTTCTGGCATCCAGTGTTGTTGATGCCCAAAACACCTATTTTAGAATCTACGATGATTTCACAGAAAAAAATAAGCACGTTTTCCAAACTGTTTTATATTTTCCCCCAACAATTCCACAACGAGAGACATCACTAATGACGAAACCCATGAAATGGCTGCGCAATATAGCGATCACTATTGTCGCACTTGCATTGATTCTTTATGTTGCTTTGAAAGTTTTTGTGGGTGCTGTAAATACCCCAATCCCCGGTAAGGAATTCGACCCGTCAACGGTCGGCAGTCGAATTACTGTTCCTGAGGGATTTTCCATTGGTCTATATGCTGAGAATGTCGAAAACGCTCGTCTGCTAAAGTTCACCCATCAAGGTGACTTGTTGGTTGCGAATACCAATCTGAATCAGATCGTTTTGTTGGGCCGAGATGAGGATAAGGACGGCAAAGCTAACGGGAAGAGAATATTGATGGCTGATCTGAATGGCCCCAATGGCATGGACTTTTTTGATGGCTGGTTGTATATCGCCGAAACAGACGCGATTGGTCGAGTCAAATTTGATCATGAAAAGGGACAAACAGTCGGCGATTACGAGCGTATCGTTACTGGTTTGCCTGCTGGCGGTAATCATTGGCGTAAAACCTTACGGTTTGGTCCCGACAACTTGATGTACGTGACCATGGGTTCTTCCTGTAATGTCTGTGAAGAGGAAGACAAAAGACGAGCGACAATGATGCGCTATAACCCCGACGGTTCGAATGAAGAAATCTTTGCTGAAGGGTTGAGAAACAGTGCAGGTTTTGACTGGTCTCCCGCTGACGGACAAATTTACGCGACCGATAATGGTCGGGATATGCTCGGTGATGATTTTCCTCATTGTGAATTAAATAAGGTTGAGCAGGGCAAGCACTATGGTTGGCCGTATGCGAATGACGACAAGATCTCAGACCCCGATTTTGGAGAGGGCAATGAAGCGATTGTTGCAAGTTCTATCGGACCGGTCTTTGAATTCAAACCCCATAACGCACCCCTCGGTATTACATTCATTCGAGGAAAGAGTTTTCCTGAAAAATACCACAGTGCGGCCTTGGCGGCTTTACATGGTTCCTGGAATAGAACAGAAAAAGACGGTTATAAAGTAGTGTCCTTGCATTGGGATGAAGATAATAAGGTGACGGAGGAAGATTTTTTGACAGGGCTTCTTCAAGGCGATGATGCTATTGGCCGTCCTGCCGATGTTGCAGAGGGCCCCGATGGCGCCGTATACATTTCTGATGATTATGCCAACGTGGTCTATCGGGTTGCCTATGCTGAGGAGCAACAAGAGATTGCGGTGAAAACGTCCCGCGCCTCTTATAATGCAAAAGAAACACTTGCCGCAATTAGTGACGCCAATCGGTCGGGCTTGTCGCAGGAAGGTGGGGTACTATTTTCCCAGTATCAGTGTATCGTCTGCCATGCCAATATGGGAGGTGCAATGAAAGTGCTTGAAAACATCGGCGGAAAATATGATATCGATACACTGGCGAAGTATATTGAGCGTCCTAATCCTCCGATGCCAGTTTTTCCTCTCGATGAACCACAGCGACGATCGCTTGCCGTTTATTTAATTGAGACCTACTCAGGTTTAGATCACTGAAACTGACAGTAGCATTTCGTCATTATCGAAGTGTTAGCTCGGCCTATGCAATGAGGTCGAGCTTTGAGTATGAAAGATTGTCTACTATTCATTATCCTCTGGTCGCGAATCCCCCCCTAAAACCGTTCGTTCGAAAAGACGAGTTTCTGAATAAGTACCAAATTACACGCTGGTCGCGCATGACCTACCATTCGCCGGCGAATATAGACATCTCACAGTGTTTAGCTATCAAAACCAGGATGACTTCCGTAAGCTTACTTGAGAAAGTCCGATAAGCGCATTAATAGTGTTGTATCTATATGGAAAGAAACCCCAATAATCAGATCGTACTCCGGCATACCTTAAAGGTGCTGGCAGCTGTTGCAGTGGCTTTCTTTGTGTACGCAATTCTTGTTCAGATTTCTGGCTACTTGACGATAAAAAATTTCGAGCCAGATTTACCGAGCCAATTGCATTTTCTTTTTGTAAAGGTGTGGTTGCCTTGGCTAATATTCTCGCCGCTAATGGCATACGTCGCTACTCGATTTCCGATAAACCCTGACAATTGGATACGATTGGCCGCTATCCACTCCTTGGTATTTCTCGTTTTGTCGGTGTTGTCTGTGTCGGTAACCAGTTATTCATACCATTTCTCTGCCAAACTGAGTCACGAGATGAGTCAGTATCTGCCATGGCAACATATTGGTCACTTTCTTTTTGGCGATTCCATTTTTCTTTACAATGCGATTGTATATACCGTGTTGATAGCTAGTTTTAATCTTCGCAATTTCTATAACATCGCCCAGCAAAAAGAATTGGCGGCAAGTCAGCTAGGGCTCAAGCTGACAGAGTCGCAACTTAAAACTCTGCGCATGCAAGTTAATCCTCATTTTCTTTTTAATACCTTGAACTCGATTTCCGTTCTCGTCATGAAAAAAGAAAATGCGAAGGCGACAGAAATGATCGAGCTCCTCAGCGGGTTCTTTCGTCAGACACTGGAAGACTCGAAGTCTCAGTGGGTCGCTCTTGAAACGGAATTGGAAATGACCAGTCAGTATTTGGCTATTGAACAAGTGCGCTTTGGTGATCGCTTAACAGTAATAGAAAAAATAGCCGCAGACACGCTAAAAATATCGGTTCCATCGATGATCTTACAACCCCTGGTTGAAAACGCATTGCGTCATGGCCTCGGAGAAAAAGAAGAACCGGGAGTACTGGTTATCGAGTGTAAACGTCTGGCCGATAGACTGCTAATTCGTATCACTGACGACGGAGCAGGGTGCGTATTCGGCGGTGACAAGGGAGTTGAAATGGGTGTGGGGTTGACCAATGTACAAGAGCGACTAAACCATCTATATGGTGACAATCACGTGATTGAGCTGCTGGGAAAACCTGGAAAAGGTGTCGCTATCAGTATCGAGATACCGGTTCACGTTGACGTGGAAGGAAAATAAATGACGATAAGAGTTTTAGTTGTCGATGACGAGCCGCTATCCCGAGAAGGTGTGATTATGCGACTTGAACAGCAGGACGACATAGAAGTGATTGGAGAATGTGGAAACGGGAGTGACGCCATTCGAAGGATTTTGGCCGACAAACCTGATCTGGTTTTTCTCGATATCAAAATGCCTAAATTCACTGGATTTGACGTCATAAAAGCAGTGGGTATTGAGCAAATGCCCCTGGTTATATTTCTGACGGCATACGATGAATTTGCTATTGAGGCATTCCAAGTGAACGCACTGGACTACTTGTTGAAGCCCATCAATAGCGGTCTTTTTGAAGAAAGCATGACCCGCGCAAGAAAAGAACTGAATAGCCAGCGTATCGCGGATCGATCTGCACAATTAAAATCCTTGCTGAACGAAACATCCGCGGATAGCAGTGGGGCGTTGGAGCACAAAGGGTTGAACGAACGCATTGTCGTGCGGGCGCATGGCCATGTGCACTTTATCAAGCCCGAAGACATTCAATGGGTTGAAGCGGAAGGCGATTACATCAACGTGCATACCGAGAGCCGAAGCCATCTGATCCGAGATACAATGCGGAGCATGGAGCAGCGCCTGGAAAATCATGGCTTTCAGCGGATTCACCGTTCGGTAATAGTGAAGCTTGCACTTATTACTGAACTTATCACTTTGGAAGGCGGCGATTATGAAGTCGTGATATCAAATCAGCAAAAATTAAAATTGAGTAGAGGGTACCGCGACATTCTATTCAAGAAATTGCAGGCTGACTTATAGCCAGCAGCCCACGTTCTGGAGCACGGGTTGAAACCGACCCGCAACTGAAACACAGATCTTAAATCGATATTTTTAACGGGCACTAACTACCGTTCATCTCTTTATTTCGCGGCTCGACGGTATCCAGCTGCCCTCGAGCGATACCATCCCCACATTATTTCGATTCCCACTAACATAGCTCCAGATAACTTACGGGGAGCTTAACATCGATATTCCAAAGAAAGAAAGCCGAAGGAAATTTGGCTTACCCACTCTATTGACCACTGCATTTGTTATCGCGACCTCAATTTACGCGTGGTCCTATGCCAGTTCCAGCGTGTCGGATGTTGTTGCCATCCGCGAAGACATTATTGTAGCGGAGGTGAGCAAAGGTAATCTCGTTCGAGATGTACGAGCGCCGGGTACCCTACAGCCAACAAAATTACGTTGGATAGCATCGAGCTCGTCCGGAAGAATCGATGAAGTTCTTATTCAACCAGGCGCAATCGTTGAAAAAGACACGGTCATCATGGTGTTATCCAACCCAACCTTAGCTCGTGATGTCGACTCTGCCAACTATGCTTTGCAAGTTGCAGAGGCTGAGTTATCCGCTCTTGAGAAGAGGCTTACCGGCACTTATCTTTCTCAACAGGCGGTCGTCGCCGAAGTAGATTCGAGTTTCCAAAATGCGACCTTTAGAATGGAGGCAAACGAAGCCCTGGCGGTTAAGCAAATTGTCTCGGTACTGGATCTTAAAGAAACTCAGCTGCTGCAAAAACAATTTGATACCCTCCTGCAAATAGAGAGAAAACGTCTGGAACATCTCGCCGATTTACATGTGGCAGAAATCGCTTCACAGCAAGCTCAGATTAATCAGGCACGTAGTCAGTTCAAACTACAGCAATCGTTGCTTGATGACCTAAACGTAAAGGCCGGGCTTAAGGGGATTTTACAGGCCGTGCCCGTCGAGCAGGGCCAACAAATCGCCGAGGGAGTTATTCTTGCGCGAGTAGCCCGGGAAGACAGTTTGAAGGCAGAGCTGCGCGTTCAGGAAAGTCAAGTTAGCGACGTAAGGATCGGTCAAGAAGTCATCGTCTCCGCAGGAGGGCAAAGGGTCACCGGGCATATTCAAAGGATTGATCCCGCGGTTCAAAACGGCGTCGTATTGGTTGACGTCGAATTTTCTGGCGATCGCTTAGATGCAGAGCGACCGGATTTACGAGTCGATGGTGTCATTGTGACTGAGCGTTTAACAAACGTGTTATTGCTAAAGCGCCCCGTCAACAGCCAGGAACATAGTGTGGGGTCTCTCTATCAAATGGATTCCAGTTCAGCGTTTGCGACGTTGACCGATGTCCGATTTGGAACTGCCTCCCTTGACAAAATTGAGTTGTTAGAGGGTTTGCGTGAAGGCGATCAGGTTATCGTTTCAGATGCCCGTCAATTTAGTCTACAGCCGAAAGTATCAGTTCAATAAGCCATTTGGCCGCCTGAACTGAGATGCAATTGGAATTCTAATCCGCGTAATGATTTAGTAGGAAGTCAATGTCGTTTCATTAAACAAAATCGTAGTGAATAAAGCGGTAGTAAATTTTTTAGCAACAGATTACTTAGGACAGTCACGATGAATAGTTTTTTCGAAGATAGTTTTTTTGCCTGGAGAAACGCCATCAAAAGTCCCGCAATCGCACTGTTGATTGTGGTCACTTTTGGACTTGGCATCGGCGCCAATAGCGCCATTTTTAGTGTCGTCTATCACGTGTTGCTGGCGCCATTGCCCTTCGCTGATGGTGATAGATTAGTGAGACTACAACAAAATCAGCCGGTCGCAGAACGTCAGGACTTTAACTCTTCCGTCCAGAGTTTTTTTGACTATCGGCGATTGAGTGAAAGTATGTCGGACCTGGTCGAGTACCATTCCATGCAATTTACTTTGTTGGGTCACGGTTTGCCACAACGGGTCCAAACCGGAGTGGTGAGTTGGAATTACTTTGATATGTTTGGCATTCGGCCAATACTGGGCCGATCCTTTTTGGAGGGAGAGGATATACCGGGGGCTGAACCTTTAATTTTACTGTCTTATCGCTATTGGCAAGAAAACTTCGACGCTGATCCCAATGTTGTGGGCAGCGGTCTGGAAATGAATAACGCAGTACACAAAATTATTGGCGTACTGCCACCCATGCCCGCCTACCCTGACGACAACGACATTTACATCTCCGCTGCCAGTTGTCCTTTCCGATCTGCAGAGGCAATGATCAATAATCGCCGCCCAGGTATGTTAACGCTATTCGGTAAACTGAAAAAAAATGTGCCGATGTCACAGGGGACTAAGGATGTTAATGCCATCGCTGGGCAACTCGCCGCAGAATATCCCGATGATTATCGCGAAAACGAAGGATATTCCGCGAACTTGGTGAGCCTAAAGGACGAGATGGTCGGAGATTCTGCTAACACATTCTATTTGTTGTTAGTCATTGCGGGCCTAGTCGTTTTGATCGCGAGTGCTAATGTGGCAAATCTTAATATGGCCAGACTATCCTCTCGCAGTCAGGAATTGGCGATTCGAGAAGCCCTTGGCGCAAATCCCCGACGTATTGCTCAGCAGATGTTGACGGAGAGCACGCTTTTCGCACTCGCCGGAGGCGTTGTTGGATTGTTGCTGGCTTATCCGTCCCTCAGCGTACTCACCACATTCGCGAATGGCTTTACGAGCTTATCCAGTGAAATAAGGATGGACGGATCTATTCTAGTATTTTCACTAATTTTGTCCCTGCTTACGGGTATGGTGAGCGGGAGTACCGTTGCATTCAGCCGTCGTAATATTAATGTCGCCCTCAAAGAAGGCGGAGATAAAGTGACGGCCAGCACATCAGGCAAACGGCTTCGTCAAGGTTTGCTGGTCGTGCAATTTGCGATTGCCTTTGTGGTACTGACGACTTCCGCATTGGTGACTCTCAGTCTTTACAAACTCAACAGTCAGGAAGCAGGATTCGATGGTGACAACGTTCTCACCGTCGGCTTGGATTTGAATTTTACTAACTACACTAATCGAGATCAGGTTAGAGACTTTTCTCGCAGACTGCTTAACGATGTTGGTGCTATTGCGGGCGTTGCAGATGTCAGTATTTCTGGGTCACTTCCACTAGCGTCGCAACTGGCGGGACCCGTATCGTTTCAAATTGAATCACAAGCGCTATCATCGGACGCCCTTAGACCCAGGGCAAGAGTGACTGTTGTATCAGAAAACTATCACCAGCTTCTATCTATACCATTAATGACAGGACGAACGTTTAGCAGCCGCGATGACGAAAATAGTGTGCCCGTTGTCCTGATTAACCAATCCATGGCGACCCGCTACTTTTCCGATTCCACGGCCATCGATCAACGAATATCGGTAGATAATGGTGGGAATTGGGCCACCATTATTGGTGTCGTGGGTGATACGCGTGCCGCCGGACTCGATCGGCCGGAAGGCGATGCTTTCTATACACCTTTCATGCAACAACCGACCAGCCGAATTAGCTTGTTGGTCAAGACCGATGCAAAAGCGCTTGCATTGAGTGAAACAATAACCGATACGATACATGATATAGACCCGCAACAGGCCATCGCAAATATTCAGACCATGAGTGAGATACGGTCGCAGTGGTTAGCATCGCCCCGATTGGTAGCCGTTTTGGTGGGTTTGTTTGGGATCCTGGCACTGCTTATTACCTTATCCGGCGTCGTCGGCGTGGTGGCTTACAATGTTAGTCAAAGACTTAGAGAAATTGGCATTAGACTTTCGGTCGGAGCAACACCGGCGAATGTTCTCAATATGTTACTGCTGCAGGGAAGCGGAGCGACTATTTTGGGGCTGATAATAGGTTTTGCAGGCATGATATTTGTAACGTCCTTTATCGATGAGTTTCTTTTTGAAACAAACCCACTAGACCCAATCGTATATCTGGTATGTACATTCGTATTATTGTTAGCTTCATTAGTTGCCATGTTTGCACCTGCGAATCAGGCGACAAAACTCAATCCGGTTAATGCTCTTAGAGATCAATAAGTAAGTGTAAAGCCATAAAATCGTCGTACGCAATCACATAAAACGTGTCAAATAAAGGAGAAGTATAATGAAGCAGCAGACAAGGGAACAAGAAGCTCCAATAATAAAGCTGGAGAACCTATGCCGGTACTTTCAAAGCGATAATATGGAAACGCGGGCCATTCATGATTTGGATCTGACTGTTCGCCGAGGTGAATACGTTTCCATATCGGGACCCTCTGGATGCGGTAAATCGACCCTGCTATCGATTCTTGGATTACTAGACTCTGCGACGGCAGGAAGTTACGAGTTAAACGATCATCAAGTTGCCGACTTTGACTTATACCAACGTGCAAAATTGCGAAACAGCGAGATTGGTTTTGTCTTTCAGGCGTTTAATTTGATAGGAGATCTGTCAGTGGTGGAAAACGTCGAGCTACCGCTAACCTACAGTAAAGTCCCGAAGTCGGAAAGGCGACAGCGGGCAATGGAAAAACTCGAACGGGTAAATATGGCCCATCGTGCCTCTCACCGTCCTTCACAGTTGTCTGGTGGCCAGCAGCAACGCGTGGCAGTAGCACGTGGTTTGGTTATTGATCCATCGATATTGTTGGCCGATGAACCCACGGGCAATCTCGACTCCAGTAACGGGGCAGCTATCATGGATTTGCTGGATGAATTAAATCAAGAGGGCACAACGATCTGTATGGTTACGCATGATGCGCGCTTTGCTGAACGCGCGGTTCGGAAAATAGAATTGATCGATGGTCAGTTAGCCTCGTAACGAACTGTGTGGAGGCTAAGTGATTATTTTCGTTTTATTTGAGGCGCCGATCTTGCTCTAAAAATTTGATAGGCCTCCAGTTAACAGTGAGTCACGGGATTTTTCTATCGGTCTACTAACATTTGTTTTTGTGGTGTCCTTTTTCTTCGTCACTATATTTACGCTGACCGTTTCGGTCGCCCAGTGACGATTTAGCATGTGCCACGCAAGGCTTGCCGCCAAAATATTTGAGATAAAAAATCCGAAAAAAATCCCCTCAATCCCGGCAAGCTGATTGCCGACGACAACTATCGGTAGATAAATAATCACGGTGCGGACTAGTGTGAAAATTAATGCGATTTTTGCGTTTTGCATGGCATTTAAAGCAGACACAACAATCAGGATCGCACCAAGCCCCGTATAACTGAAAGGCACAATTTTAAAGAAACAAATGAGTATGGTTGTCGCTTCGGTTTGGAGGCCAAGGAGATTAAAAATGGAGTCGGAGTACGAATACACCAAGCCCGCGATGAGTAACTGAATCCAGATCACGGTAAATAGGGCGTGGCGTAAAATGCCTTGGCAGCGCTCTTTGTTACTGGCGAAATAATTGTGGCCAATAAGCGTCGGGATTGATGCTGTAAAAATCATCGGAGCTATTAGTAATATTGATTCGAGTCGAATAATAATGCCAAAGGCGGCCGTTGCAGCTTCTCCATGGTTGTAGAATAATTGCGCGGTAGCGGCTAAAGCAATCGGTGCAATTAGATTGACCGAGACTGCTGGCATAGCGGCTATCGCCAACTTTTTTGTATTCGCCACTAGTCTATTTTTAGCAGTAGCGAATTTGAAATCGTACATTCTCCTGAGTAAAAGAATTGAGTACGCTGCAAAAATACTGTCGCTAAAGAGCTGGATGAACCCTAGTTCAATGAGATCAACATGGAAAATGGCCACGCTAAGGATACTGGCCGTAGCTTTACAGGATAGCCATGACAATAGTAATCGCCCCGTCGCCATTGTATCTCCCCAGCTTCGGAACACGGTTGCCGCCGTCATGATGATCGTGAAAAAGATGAAATTTGAGAAACGCAAAGTCAAATAATCTGACAAAATATTGTTATCCGAAATTCTAAATCCCAGCAGTTCTGAATATCGTATTGCGATTACGCAGAGTGTTGAAATGGCCAATACAATAATAAAGTTTGCATGTAGTAGGTTTGCTAGTTCCTTAGTCAAATCCCTTGTTGATCGCTCTCCCCGCCACCGACCTATAATCGCTGCTACAGTGATATTGAATCCGATAGCGATCGCAAAAAGTCCGTTGCTTATTGGCACACTTAAACTTAGAGCGAGAAGATCCGCCGGTGTCATTTGTAATACAAGGAAGCTATCCAGCAAGTCCATAAAGATCAGACCAAATATTCCCGGTATTAAAGGTAGCGAAAGACGCCAGACCGATTTCTTTATATCGCCGGTAAGAATCCAACGAAAATCTTCTGATGCTCGATTTAGTGTCGACAATGTTGGTTTCCTCCCTATCTATTGCGGTTAGTCGCTTGGCATTCGAAATGTTCAGTTTCGTCAATTGAGAGTTCGTGATTTGATAATGTGCCGCTAAATACGATTTCTTTGGGTCGGTTTAGATGGTTGCGATGGAATACCAATAATCCTATCTTCAATAAATTGATATTTTAGATCGCTACAGTACTGGCGGATAGGCGCAGAAACGTAAAAGTCAGTATTGAAAATTTACAAAAGTTTTACGTCTAAACGGGTGGGTCGAGTAATGGGGCTAACTACAATAGTTAGTGACGGTCCAGGGATAAGATTTTCCTGCATGTTGACGTTTTAGCATGACCTACAGATGAAGCACAAACCGTAAATTGCTGGTTTTACTTGAATAAGCGAAGCTAGTGCTGATTGCTAATTGCTAATTTAGTTTGAGGAGGGGAAATACACCTGAATCTCAAGTCCAGGGTCTTTAATGTTACATTTTGCGTAGCCGCCCATGTCCTTGGCAAGTTCTGCAACGAGGTTGAGTCCTATGCCCGTACCTGGTTTTGTTCTCGTGAGTTCGCTTCCCGCACGATAAAACAATTCAAATACTCTTTTGCTTTGGGTGGCGCTTAGTCCGGGTCCGTAATCACGCACCGACATGACTGTGTAGTTGTCAAGTTTGTCGAAGCTGATGTCAATCGTTTTTTGATAGTCATTTCCCTCGACAGTTGAAAACTTAATCGCATTATCGACCAAGTTGATAACGATTTGAGAAAAGGCATCGAGATCTACCAATACCTTGTCATGACAAAGCTCAGATCGTGAACAGAGCAGTTCAAAGTGGTTTTTGTCGATTAAAGACGAGACCTTCGATTGGATGATATTGATTAGGGTGGAGACGTCAACGAATTCGGAGTTGGCCTGTTGTTCGTTGTGGCCAAGTCGCGACAGTTGTAACACGTTATTAATTAGACGAGCCAGTCTCTCGCTTTCATAGAAGATAAAATCGTAGTAACTTTTTCTTTTGCTTTCATCTAATATCATATTTTCCCGCAACATTTCTGAATACATGATGATGGATGTCAGAGGCGTTCGTAGTTCATGGCTGACAGAAGATACGAAATTAAGTCTATCATCGGCCAGTCGTATCTGTTCGGACCCTAGTCTATAGATAAGTATTAGACCGACACTGATAATGGAAAATACGATAGCGAACAGGCTTAACATCAACACCGATGCCGGGCCCAGAGGTAGACCTTTTGCCAGGAAGTTAACTTTCATATTATCGAGTGGTTTGAGTAACATATTTCCTAGCAGGAACACGTCGTGGTGAGTTAAGCTGTCGGGACTTAACAGTGGAGCATGGTCAACGGTGACCACGTCCTGCTCGTCAATGGTATAAGAAAAAGTTCTCAACGACTGACTGCCGGAGGATATGTTCAACAAGATATCGCTTTCAAAATTCGCTCTTGTCAGGTGATCGACAATGAGGCCATCAAGAAATACTGTTTCTTCAACGACAAACCCTTGTAGGAGCGATTTTTTCCCTTCGGTGCTTCGATAGAAAATCAGATAGCCATCGAGAGATTTATGGACATTGAATGGGCTGACGTTCACGGTTTGATTTTTGTAGTCCATGACGGGATCGGTCGGGTGCTTTGTGCTCTCGTCGGTTGCTTCCATTTCAATAAACCGTTCCATTTCTCCACGTTCATGGGACCAAATAACTTCACTACGCGATTCGACTTCGTTCTGGTTTATCAGCATCAGGCCCTGTTGAATATCACGACGCGTAAAACCGGAGGCCTCGAGTATTTTACTCATCTTTTCCAGGAGTTTGAGGCGCTGGTCAATTTCATTCCATTCGAGGTCGAGCTTTTCTTTCATCAATCGTTCGAGATTGGTAAATGGTAAGAGCGGACTGCTAACAAGACCCAGCTCGTCGACCTGAAAATAACCCACTAAGCCCGGCAGCCGGGACGATGACTGCAAATCGGTGAGTGGTGAGAGGCGAACGTTTTTGGTTTTAGTGAGCGGATTCTCCATCACCGTATAGAACTTGTAATGGCCGATCGGTCGATCTGATTCTTCGTTCAGGCGAGTGCTGAGTGTCTCGTTGACATTGTTTAAGGTTTGCTGCGCGCTCCAACGATAGGGAAAATACATTTCCCAGCTAAACTGTTGATAAGCTTGTCTGACTAACAAAATAACTGGAACGGCCAGAGCCAAGGTAAATACGATAAAGTAGTTACGGAGTTTTTTTCTTGCCGGTTGGCTTGAACGTTTGGCGGCGGGTTTTGACTTCATTGGCTGGAAGGTGAAAATAATTTGTAACCTTCGCCTCTTATTGTAACCAGGCGGGATGGATTTTTGGGATCACTTTCAATTTTTTTGCGCAGCTTAGCAATATGTATGTCGACGGTACGTGTATCAAATTCGGTTCGCTTGTTGTATCCCCATACTTCGTTAAGTAATTCGCGGCGGGAGACGGGACGAGATTCGTGGTGTTTCAAAAAAAGCAATACATCGACTTCCCGGCGGGTAAATTGAATGGTGTCGCCCATAAGCTCCGCGTTGAGATTTTCCAGGTCGATGGTAAATCCCCCTAGATCCAGTTCACTTTGCGAGCGATCACGGCCGCTGCGCCGCAAGATGGCTTCAATTCGTAACAATAATTCGCGCACCGAGAAGGGTTTTGCGATGTAGTCATCAGCGCCCAGGGAAAGACCGTTAATGACGTCGTCTTCACTATTTTTAGCCGTTAACATGACGATAGCCTGTTCACGGGAGTGTTTTCGAATTTCCCTGCAAACGGTGAAACCGTCAATTTTTGGCAGCATCACGTCGAGAATAATACAGTCCCAAGCATCTTTGAGGGCGCGTTGCAGTCCCTCTTCGCCATCGCCGCAAGCGACGACATCATAGCCGTTAAATACGAAGAGATCGGTCAATCCTTTTTGAATGGCCTCTTCGTCTTCTACGATAAGTAATGTGGGTTTACGAGACATTGCAGCAGCACTTATTTGATGAGTATGATCGTTTCACTGGTCTGGTTTTAGCGGTCTATGTTCAGTGGTCTATGTTTAGCGTTCTATGTCTAATGATCGAGTTTACTTGTCTATGCGTTGATTATAGCCGACCAATCATCACTTGAATGTAAAATCTATGTAAAAGTCACGTCGTGCTATTTTACCCTTGTATGTCTTATTTCTAAGAGCGCGTTTTATTAAAGTGCACCCTCGATAATTAACTTGAGGGTAAAAAAATGCCGTTAAAATTACATATTAGTTTGTTTTTCACTGCGGCCATACTGGCCTGTTCTGTTCAAGCCGATCAGTCGATGGACTGGCAATCAGGTCTACAGGATGAATACCGTCCTAGCTCAGACAAAAAACGAGACGTTGCTAGAAAGCCAGTGGAAGTACTCAAAGTGCTGGGCGTAAAATCGGGAATGCGCGTTTTGGATTTGTTTGCGGCAGGAGGTTATTACACCGAGGTGCTGTCACACAGAGTTGGGTCAAAAGGCGAAGTATTATCCCATAATGATAAGTTTTTATTAGAGGTAATGAATGGTCGTTTCAATCAACAGATGACCGATCGTTTGGCGATGAATCGTTTACCTAATGTCACTCGTTTTCATAAGGAGATAGGTCCGCTGGGACTTGCGTCAGAAATCGACGTTATCACGATCGTCCTTAACTATCACGACCTCTACAGTACCAGGAGTCTCGAGGAGCGCCAGGAGTTTTTGGCAGAATTACGCAAAGCACTCAAATCGGGTGGCGTCTTGGGCATTATCGATAGTCAAGCAACGCCAGGCGAGCACGACCCTTCATTGCACCGAATCAACAGTGAGATAGTAAAGAAAGAACTGGCTGAAGCGGGCTTTGTTCTCGTTGAGGATAGTGCTGTGCTTGCCAATGCGAACGACGATTACTCATTGAATGTTTTTGTTCCTTCGGTGCGGGGAAAGACTGATCGCTTTGTGCTTAAATTTCGAAAAACCTAAAGGATGATTGCGGTGCTTTAACATGCCTTAGCCCGTAGCCGTTGCGATCGACAATTCATTCAGGCTTGAACAATCAATTGGAGTCTGGATGAATTTTTCCGTGAGTTAAGTTTTTTCAGTAAGGTGCCGTCCCTGATAGGTATTCTCCAGTAAGACATTCTCAGCTTACTCCGTTTCTGCTAAGGCAATGACAGCTAAGACATTCTAAGCTAAGACAATCGCCTACTCCTACTTGTTATTGATGTTAATGTAACTGCGGATTCTTTCTGGTTACGCTGCGTTTCTCAAGGCTCGACAGGCGCAGAACCCAGTTCCCCTCGTGTTGTTGATGACACTTGTCTTCGGAATCGAAGATAATTTGTCGTTTTAGCAGCTTTAGTTTGACGCCAATTTTGAGAAGTTCGGACTGAATGATTTTGGCGATTTTATCGGCGTCATCAGTGGCAAGCACGCGCTGCTGGTGTGCATCAGTGTCAAACACACAAATAATTAAAAGGCTACCGGGAAAGTCGCTGTAGGAGGCCTGGTGGGTTAACCATTGAAATCCTTCTATCTCGCCAAGGAATTGTTCGCAGACCTTTGTTAGCGCCTGGCGTACGTTCTTGTCGATCTTTTTTTCTGTTTTACTGCGTGGTTGTGCCATCTTCTCTGCATCTTAGAAATGGGTGGAATATGGAGGTTAGCGTAACACTGTCTGGCAGGTATGGCCTATTATCTGCGGCTAAAATAATACATAAAACCTCATCTGTGGTAGCTTTGTTTTGTCGATAAATCTATTGTTAAGGTATTAGCTCTACGCGCGATCGTGGACCTGATTTCCAATAACGATGATTACTCTATTCTCGACGAATTCGAGCGTCTCACGTTTTTGGAAAAACCACCGCCTGTCCAGGAGGATGAATGTCTCAAACAAAACCATTGCCCAAACGACTCATGATATCAGTGGCTGTTGCGCAAGGGCTATTGCTCTTTTTCTTGTATAAAGCACATGATCTAAAAATGTGGCCGAGCGAGTCTCCTGTTGTCGCTTTTCCTCTATGGACATTGGTATTAGTCATTCCGGTATTTTTACTGCTGTCATTAGGGCAGGGCAACGACCGGAAGTTTTTGCGGCTGACGGGTGTTTTTTCCGTGGTTTTGGCTGTTATTGCCGGGTATATGGGATGGCAGGGAGAACCCTATGGCGAATTTCCGTTTTCCGACCTGACTGCAATTTATAGCTTAAGCATTAGTGTCGCCTGTTTTAAAACACTCATGTATTTACAGCAGCGCGCCTCTCCCCGTGACATGAGCTATCAGACCCTGTTTACTTATTCATGGCGAAATTTTTTGATTCTCGCCTGCTCGGGATTATTTGTATTGGGCTTCGGTTTGTTATTGTTGCTATGGTCAAAACTTTTTTTAATTATTGGGGTCGATTTTTTTGAATCCTTGTTTTCTGAGCAATGGTTTCTTTTCCCCGTTCTTGGCTTTGCTTTTGGCTTAGGCACTATAATTTTTAGAGAACTGCTACCGGTACTCGATAGCATAACAACGTTACTACAGGGATTGATAAAAATCCTATTGCCGATGGCGCTATTTTTGGCCGTTCTCTTCGTGCTTGCATTGCCCTTTACCGGTATCGCTATTCTTTGGGAGACCGGTATTGGCACCACATTGCTACTGTGGTTAACCGCGCTGATTCTGTTTTTTACCAATGCGGTTTATCAGGATAGTAGTGGCGTAAATCCCTATTCCCCAATCATTCACCGCCTGATATCCCTCGGTTTGTGTGTATTGCCGATTATTTGCTGTTTGAGTTTTTACGGTCTGTTACTGCGATGGGAACAATACGGATTAACCGTACAGCGTGGCTGGGGGTTTTTAGTCTGGCTTATCTTAAGCTTATTTTCGGTGGGTTACGTCTGGGGTATTGTTACACGCAGAGCAAGCTGGCCACTCGTGCTTGGGAAAGTCAATACGGTGATGGGTTTAACCTTAGTGGCGCTCATGGTCTTAACGAATAGTCCGCTATTAAATTTGCGGGAAATGTCTGTCGCAAGCCAATTTTCCCGGGTGGAAAACGGAACGATTCAATTGAAAGACCTGGACTTTTTTTATATTCACTACCATTTAGGCCGCTCTGGTTATCTGGCTATCGAGAAGCTAAAGCGTGAACATGCGGATCTCGACGCGGACATACTGGAGAAAATCAACAATCCTGTTCGGCCGATGATGGCTGCCAAAAATATTGACTTTGATAAATTTTGGCGGGAAATAAACTATCGTCCGAAGACGTTTGAGGTGCCGCGACAGGTCGTGAAATTAATAGAGCAGGGTAGCCCCAATTTTATGCGAGTGGGTCCTCAGGACGGTGTTAATGAAGCGGTTTTGATAGAGGCTGATTTGAACGCTGACGGAGGGCTGGAGTATGTACTTATTCGTTTGTTTGACCGTGGTGATGGGCGTCAGGAAATTTTTCAAGCGAACTATTATTATCTGATCGATAATCAATGGCGCATTGGAAGGCTAAATCACTCCGGCGGCAGGCAACATTTTTTTAGCAGTACCGGCTCGAGCCAAATGCTGAGTGCATCGAGCAGTAATTCCGGCGTTATCGATACGGGTAAAGCTATCAAGACCGGGAAGATAGAAACAGAAAAGCCTTTTTTCGAAAATTTGAAGGTCGGTGAGATTTTACTGCAACCTAATTGATGATGAGCGGGTATAAAAAGCCGGTACGGAAAATTACCAACACAGGGTAGCGGCGTTGGTTACCTCGCTGCGGCTTAGAGTTCACGCGGGGCTAGTGCGCCCGTTGCTTCAAAGAGAGCGACGATGACATCTCCCGTTGAAAAATACAGCACGCCCCAGCAGTAGCTCAGCATGGCAAGCAAGACAAACATGTAAATCCGGCCCCGGGTTCTTCGAGTTATGGGCAGGGTTCGGCCAGCAATCGTGCCCAGGAGTAACACCGCCGGGCCCGTTGTAATAGAGATCGCAAAAGCCCACGCGACATGAAAGACTGCGGTCATGATGCTCGTATAGGGAATATTCTCGCCGCCCCAGCTTTCTCCTAGAAAACCGAACATGGTAATTAACGCGACACCAAGCATAATCTGCATGCCTCGCTCAAAACGACTCCATAATTCATGCATGGGACCAAAATCTTCGAACCAGGCACCTTTTTCCGCTTCAGGTTCCGCTTTGGGTTCCGGTTTAGAAATAAGTTCGGCGTTCGATTGAGGCATAGTGAAGTTCTCTTTTATTGCTATTCTTGGACAGCGGTACTGGCTGTAACTCATTAGTTTAGTGTCGCTGACGGCAGTGTTCCAGGAAACGTGAATCTAATTCTCCTATTTTAGCAGCTAACTTCGTTCAGCATATAATTTACCTGGCTGGCTCGAAGCTGTGGATGACTTAGGGCACTGGTAGAGACAAGCAGCTGATAGTGGATTTTGCTGCGCTGGGCTATTATGCTCCCGTCGCAAAAGGAAAATGAAGAGTGAGGAATAAGCTTGTATCAATTTACCGGTAGGCTGAGTGCATTGCGGCATCGAGCCTATTTTCGCTATTGGACTGGCTCCTTTGCTTCGGTCGGCGCTACCCAGCTACAGACAATGGCCCAGGGATGGCTTTTGTATGAATTGACGGAATCGGCGATTGTGCTGGGTTATTTAGGTGCGGCGGCGGCGTTTCCGGCAATTGCGATGACTTTGTTTGGCGGTGCGGTTGCCGATCGTCTCAACAAGAAACATGTACTGATGGCCACTTCAATGTTGGTCGCGGTGATTTTGGCGGTATTGGCGTGGCTGGATCTGTACGGCCTGGTTATGTCATGGCATGTGATATTGATAGCAGGTCTCGTATCATTTATATCCGGTTTTGACTGGCCCACCAGGCAGGCCATCTTTCCCGCGCTGATAGAGCGGGAAGATATGATGAGTGCGGTCGCCCTCAATTCCATTATTTGGCAGAGTTCTCGGATGATCATGCCCGCCTTAGGGGGAGTGCTTATCGCTCTGGTTGATACCTGGTTAGTTTTTGCTTTGTGTTCGCTTGGTTTTATGGCCATGTTTTTTGTGGTGGCCGGCTTGCCGGTTAACCTGGCTGGTTCCAAGGCGCAAAAATCCACTTTCCATCAGGTGAAGGAAGGCTTGCAATTTATTTTTCGAGAAAAGGTATTCTTCCTGTATTTCTCTTTAACTTATGCGGGAATGTTTTTCGGTATGTCCCACTTACAGTTGATGCCGGCCTTTGCCGCACTGCTCGGCGTCGCAGAACAAAGCTATGGCATGCTTTTGTCCGCCACAGGAATTGGCTCTTTATTGGGCACCTTGCTGGTCGGTTATTTTCAGCAATCCACCCAACTTGCCAAGATAATTCTAGCCTGTGCTGCGATGTCGGCGGTGACTGTTTATGGCTTTGCTTTCACGACAGCCTCCGCAAACAGTATGATGTTTGCCTATGAATCTTCGTTGTTATTTGTTGTTTTAATTTCTATGTTCAGTTCAATGTTTATGATCTGTTCGATGACTGTATTGCAGTTGCAAGTGCCCGACCATTTGCGCGGTCGCGTAATGGGTATTTATGGAATCACTTATAGTTTGATGCCCTTGGGTGGGTTGTTTGCCGGTTGGCTGGCCAGTTTTAGCTCACCCCCTGTGGCTATTGTCATCGGCGCCAGCGTTTACCTTTGTATTATTGCTTTCATCGCTGTTATTCAAAAACAGGATGGATATCTGCGAGTCGCTGCCGCCAATACGAGCGAATAAAGTCACGCCTATTATCGGGCGGACCAGAGCGGGTATTAAAAATCGGTTTTCGAAAACCGGTCTATACCCTGATTGATCCCGGGTGGATCCAGTGTTGTAAGGTCGAGTTCGAGTGGTTCGCCAATCCAATGCGCTAATGTCGTGTGGTCAGCCAAGTCGTCATCTGTTAGAGGATGAACTAGCGCTGTTAAAGTCGACTCCTCAATCAGTGCAAGGACCGTCGGTACATATTCTTTAGTGAAATGAACTTCAAACTGCGGAATCGGATGTGGGCCAACCTTAAAATCCCTTAGCAAACCAACGAATAATAATTCAGGGGATTCTGACGATTCCAAACGCTCTATGAGGTTTTGCTGCAGCGCGACAGCGCGATCACGGGACTGATCCTCATAATAAATATGGGCGTGATAGGGGGCAGTTGTGTTTTCCATGAAGTGGGTCTCTTATAGAGCGGGCTGAATGTGTTCCAATAATCTCGGGTACGGAGTGTAGCTTAACTGATATGGGGTTAAACTGAGAAGTTACAACTGCATTGTTAACCACACAAGGTTTAAACCCCCATCGTTAAACCCCCATCGTTAAACCCCATTGCTAAATCCACTTTTACTCGTTAAACCACATTCAATTGCCGTTTGCCGTTTGCCGTTAGCGGGTCGAGATCAATCTGGGTATTTGTCGCAGGAAAGTTTGATGAGTTTGTCGGTGGTGAAGTTTCTGAAAAATGTAAACGTCGATACAACAGAGGTTTGTCCTGGTTTTAAGGGAAAACAATTATCTGCACTGTTGCTTGCTGTATAAGCGTTTAAAATGAACTAAACTAAGCGCCAGTTCCCACAATAATAACCTCTATTCGGAATCCTCATTCTATGTCCAGTTTTAACCGTTTGTTAATGTCACTATTGCTTATTGTCGCTGTTGGTGTGTCCTATGGCGACACGACTAAGAACCTGCTCGAAGAGCTCACCAATGCCCACGGGCCCTCGGGTTTTGAAGGGCCTGTTCGCGAAATTATGCAGCGGGAAATGGCCCCTCTTGCCGACCGTGTGGAAATCGATGGCCTCGGTTCGTTGATCGGCGTCATTGAAGTGTCAAAAGATGCTCCTAATATCATGATTGCCGCCCATATGGATGAAGTGGGCATGATGGTCAAGCGCATTACCGACGACGGCTATTTAAAATATCAGGTATTAGGCGGCATGTTGCCACAGGCTCTGATCAATCAACGTTTTCGTGTTTTAACCAAGAAAGGGTATGTGACGGCCGTGTCTGGACTGAAGTCCATTCATGTTATCCCACGGGGCTCTCGGGATTTGAAACTGGATCACAACAACATTTTTTTGGATGTCGGTGCAAGTAGTCGCGAGGACGCACAGAAACGTCTAGGCATTCAGGCCGGTGATCCCATCGCGCCCGATACAGAATTTGAGGTGCTTAACGGTAGCAGTTTGTATTTGGGAAAAGCCTGGGACGACCGCCTTGGTCTGGCGGCAATGATAGAGGTGATGAAGCGCTTGCAAAATAAACGCCCAAAAGCCAATGTCTATTTTGCTGCGACCACTCAGGAAGAGATCGGCTTGCGCGGTGCACGTACCAGTAGCTACCTGATTAATCCTGATGTAGGTATTAGTTTGGAAGCTGGTGTCGCCTCCGACCATCCTGGTATAACAAAGGATGAGGCTCAGGAAGTGCTAGGCAAAGGGCCTGGGTTATTTTTGTTTGATGCATCGATGATACCGAATGAAAATTTAAAACAGTCGGTGATTAATCTGGCCTCAAAAAAGAAAATACCACTGCAGTTCAATCTGCAACCGGGTTATGGTGAGGATGGTGCTGAAATGCAAAAGGCATTCACCGGGACGCCTAGTGTCAATATGACAGTTCCCGTGCGATACCTTCATACACACTACGGGGTAATTGATCGCAATGACTTTGATCATCTGGTCGATCTATTGACCGCGCTGGTTTATGATTTAACGCCGGTAAAAATTAAAAAGATAAAGCAGTTCTAATTACCAAGGCCTTAATTGAATCTTAGATTTATCTGTCGATTGAATGCTGTGGGTTTTTTTCAGCCTGATAATAGTGATGAACATAAAGACGACCGGAGGCATTATGAATTTTTTTAGAATCAAAGACTTGTTAGGCCACTCTCGTGTTTGTATACCTGTTTATTTCAGCATCATTGTATTGTTGCTACCACTGTCGTTGCAGGCTGCGACTGAACAATCCGTCAATTTAGCGCAACAAATGTACGTTGCTTATTACGGTCGTCCGGGCGACCCAGAAGGAATGGATTATTGGGCGGCTCGATTCGATGATTCTGCGGATTTGGATTCGGTTCTTTCGGCCTTCGGCAGCTCACAGGAGTATTATGATAGATTTGGCGAGCTAAGTAATGAAGCGCTCATTGATGATCTTTTTGAACAAATGTTTAATCGTCAATCGGATATACAAGGCGCTGCATTTTACGTTGAGCGGCTGGAAAATGGAGACGCGATTCTTGCGTCTATTGCAAAGCAGATTGCCGATGGTAGGCAAAACGTCGATGCCGACAGGCTCAATAACAAAATAATGGTGGCTAACGCTTTTACCCAGCACGTTAAAAGAAAAGGAGTCCCCTATACAGACAGCGATATTTCAGCGTCGCTGGACTTATTGGCTAAAGTCTCAGAGCAACAAGAAAGCGTTATAGCTGGATTATTTGAGGTCGATAATTTTGGAGTCGAAAATGAGTACGCTTCCGTTCAGTGTAAATCTCCCAGACCCGATATTTGCACTCAAGAATATTTACCGGTCTGTGCAACTAGAGACAATGGTATTCGGTGTATCACTACGCCATGCCCGTCTACCGAAAATGCTACTTACTCAAATGCCTGCTCAGCCTGTGCTGACGCTGACGTTTTTCATTACAGGCCCGAAGAGTGTCAGTTATAACTTGTCGGTAGACTAGATGTTATTCGTGGGCTTCGGCGGCCTAACACCAATAAAATATTGAGAATTAGCTGTACAAAGAGGTCTGCTTCAGATCAAAAAACAATCAGTTTTTTGATGTTGGTCAAAATATCCGATGTGAATTACCGTTAGTGTAGTCAGTAGTATTTTCAACTCGAGAGGATTTCGCGATGAATCGGCTTATAAAGGCGACAACTTGTATTGTCGGAATGTTTATTGTTGGATGTGGATACGGACCCAAGGGCTCGAGCGGATTTACCCTGCCCGACGGTGATGTCGCACTAGGCAATGCGAAGTTCATTGAGTTGCAGTGTAATGCCTGTCATACCACGAAAACGGTTGAACATTTACCAAATAATAACGAACTTGATGTTTTTCTTGGTGGCACGACATCTCGAATTGAAACATACGGCGAACTGGTCACCTCTGTAATAAACCCTTCGCATAAATTGTCGAAAAAACTGCCTTCCAGCAAAGCGCCTGCCGATGGCAGTTCGCCGATGCCAAGCTTTAATGACACCATGTCGGTCACTGATCTAATACATTTGGTTGCTTACTTGCAGTCCGGATATGAACTACGGGTTTCTCCCCGAACAGCTTATCCAGAGTACCCTTATTACGGTCTTTAACAGCCGCACAGTTTCTATTCAAAGTGCTGGTGTGCGGTTCGATGTTCGCCAGCGCCTAATGCCCTATTTAATTCTTTTCACTATCCGGGATTTTAGCCTACCTGGGCTCGGCGCGCGTAGATGAGCGAGAGCTAATATTCTCCCATCATCATTTTTCACGGTGTCGACCCTGTTCGTTACCGTGGCAAGGACGCTGACACTTCGCTATCACCTATCACCTATCACCTATCACCTATCACCCATCACTTACTTATAGCGTCGTCTCCGATATCTAAGAGACTCAGTCAGACAATTGGTTTACTATGAAGATCGGCGCGCTTTCGCGCTAGCCGATCAACTAAGTGCGAGTGAATAATGTCAGTCCTTATCTTTCGGTTAAACGGTGTCAGCGAACAGGAAGCACAGGAAGTGCGCGATTTACTATTAGACAATCAGTTTGATTTTTACGAAACATCTGCCGGTCGTTGGGGATTCGCTGTTGCAGGGTTATGGCTGAAAGACGACAATCTAAAACTACAAGCCAAAGCGCTACTCGATAACTATCAGCACCAACGCGAACAGTATTATGCGGCGCTACGGCAAGAGGGTGAGAGCGAAACATTACTGGATCGTTTGAAAGCATCTCCGCTACAGGTTGTTACTTACACCGCAATTGCGCTTTTTATTGTATTTCTCTCTCTTTCGCCATTCGTCAATCTGTTTGTTAAGGAATGAATATTCGCCAGTTGCTCTGAGTAACATAAGCGAGCTTAACTGTTGATAGTTACGGGCGAGTTACGCGAGAGTTGTCAGAGGTCAATGTTTTGCAGAATGAGAGGGTTACTCTTAGATTTTACTGCGGTTCGTGAGGTCTTCTTATGCTTAGGTTATGTGGTTTAATCTGGATATTTATCGAATTGGTTGCCTGCAGTAGTTATAACCCACTGCAAGAATATAATGTTAAGGAGCCCGCATCGATAAGCGGTAGCTCAGCTGCCAGCGGTAATTTTTCAGAAGCGCAAGTTCAGCAGGGTCAATATCTCGTCGAGTTGCTGAATTGTGGCAGCTGCCACACGGACGGGGCATTGGTAGGATTGCCGGTGCCGAATCGCTTCTTTGGCGGATCAAGTATTGGTATTGGTTATTCCAATCCTCTTGCGGAAAAGAATCCCGGTGTTGTATTTCCTGCGAACCTCACGCCCGATATTGAAACTGGAATTGGAAGTTGGCAGGACGAAGAAGTATTGCAGTTTTTTAAAACAGGTGTTGATAATCATGGTCGGCGCCAGCTATCGGTAATGCCGTGGCCGGGTTACGCTAGGCTTAAGGACGAAGATGCACTCGCCATTTTGGCATTCTTGCGCGGTCTCCCGCCTGTTCGTCACGCAGTTCCTGAGAATGTTAGGCCCGGCGAAAATTCCCCCAGACCCTTTGTGCATTTTGGTGTGTACCAACGTAAAGATCGGCGTTAGACACCCCTACATCGAGGCATTGTATTTTTCCCGGTAGTGAAGTTCCAGTTTGTGATTACCCGTCTCGCGATAGAGCTGTTCTAACTCTTCAAAAACATAGGGGTCGGGATTACCGGCGTCCTGAAACTCGCGTTCGAGTCGAAGCTGAATTTCAATCGCCTGAGGGTATTTTTTTTGCGCCCGTAATGTCCACGCAATCATCCAATGCGCAATTCTTACGGCATCAACTTTTCCATCCCTATCGTAAGCGGCTAGTGACAGTTGGAATTGGGTCAAGGCGTCATCATACTCACCGGAGAGGTGTTTAGCGTAACCAAGATTGTTCCGTAGAGATCCTTCCCACCGCTTAGCGTCGGCTTGCGACGATCTTTCCATGTAATCGATTGCTTTCAGATTCCATTTAAGTTGAGACTCCGGTTCGCTCGCGACAATCGGCATCATGTGTAATGCGTCAATCGCAAGGGTGTCGAGATGAGCATTTTTTGCCGTTTCGAATGCGCTCATATAGTAGTCTTTCGCTTTTTTATCATTTTCCACGGTTCGGGATTCTTTCGAATGAGCAGGAGAAGCATAAGTCCTGCCAAGCTCCAATCGATAATGGGTTTGAGCTTCTGCTGACGCTTGACTAATACTTGGCTCAATCGAGGCCAGAATATCTCTCGCCTCACTGAATTCTTTTCTAAGCCCGTAGCTGCGCGCAACTTGAGTTAACAATATCAGTCTGTCGTCAGCTGACGCTTCCACCATAGCCTGTCGAAAACGCGTTTCGCTGATTTTGGGGTCGCTAAAATCCCACAGCTTAGTGATATCGATCGCCATCGTATTGACTCCTATCAGAAGCAGAGCGCATCCAGTGTATAAACGGTGCATTGGAGCTGACCTACATTCGTTATTATTAGTGAAAGATATTGGCGTGAGTATGGTCACAAAAAATTAGTTATTGCTTTGCCCGAAATAATGACCACTCCACTGAGTTTCGAAGATTCATGTAGCTTCTTCGAGAGGTTTATACCCGATGTTTTACTGATTTTTCTTTTCGGAATGAGTAAGGCCGATACAAACGGATCCAACAATCATAATAACTCATCCTCTATATTACAAATTGTCCGTAGATATTGATTTTCTAGCAAGTTGCATTATGCTGCCAGTAGTAGCTTGAACGATATAATAAGAAGTATCAATTTAATACCTGTACGAATTCAGCGTCCTTTAAAAAAATTGAGAATAATATTCCATGCGTAAAGCCAAGGAAATTTCTTTTTATCTTGTTATTTTGATCGTGGTTTTCTCTATTGAAATTGTTATTGAAACCTCCCTAAATGATGCGCGGAAGCAACACGAAAGCGCTGAAGTGTTGCAGGAACTGAATGGTATATCGTCTAAACTACAGGGAGTGATCACCAATAACTTGTCCCTTATCAGTGGGCTTGCCGCTCATATATCCATTAATCCCCAAATTGACCAGTTAGGCTTTGAGCGATATGTCACCGCCGTGTTTCGACAGGAGCCATTGCTTATTAATATGGCGGCGGCTCCGGATATGGTCGTGACCATGGTTCATCCCCTGGAGCCCAATAAGGGAGTTTTAGGGCTCGACTACAGTAAAAATGCTGATCAACACTATGCAGCCAAATTAACGAAAAACCGTAAAGGTATGGTGGTGGCCGGCCCGGTGCAACTTGTTCAGGGTGGATCTGCATTTATTGGAAGAACAGCGACTTACGATGATCAAGGGGATTTTTGGGGCATTGTTTCTGCACCGATTGATGAGCATTTACTGTACGAGGAAGCGGGTTTACTCAATCAGGATATTAACATTGAGGTTGCGATTCGGGGAAGAGATGGTAAGGGGGAGGCCGGCGAGGTTTTTTTCGGGGATGAAACATTATTTGATAATAGTCTCCTGGCGAGGATTTCGATCGATGTGGGGCAGGGATGCTGGATTTTGGTGGGTCGTGCGAAGCCGGCCGATCCAGGCATACCGGATGACATTCGATATCTCAGGTTGGCGTCAATAACACTCGTATTATTGTCATTTACCTTGCTCTATTACCGAAATCAGTCGGCCCGAAAAGAGCTTGGCTACAAAAAAATACTATTGAATAAAGCCTCTTATGATCAGCTGACGGGATTGTCGAACCGCTTTCTTTTTAAAGACTTGTTAGAAAAATCCATCGCTCACGCGTCGCGGACCCAAACAAAAATAGCGGTTTTGTTTATAGATCTTGACAGTTTCAAACCGGTGAACGACCACTATGGGCATGAATCCGGAGATTTGGTGCTGCGTGAAGTCGCTGCGCGTATTAAGGGTAGTGTTAGGAGTTGCGATACTGTTGCTCGGTATAGCGGTGATGAATTTGTAGTGATCGTTGAAGACCTGACTGATACTGAGTCGGTAGTGAAAATAGCTGAGGATATAATAGCGACTATCAACCAACCTTATTCTGTATTGAATAGCACAATTTATTGCGGGTCGAGTATCGGTATGTCCGTTTTTCCCGATGACGGACAGGATTTAGAATCTCTTCTTTCGAAGGCCGACCAGGCTATGTATGAAGTAAAGCGGTCCGGAAAAAATGGCTGGCATTTCTTCACTGATAGTATGCAAATTCGCTCAGAAAAACGACACAGTTTGTATAACCGGATGGTCGAGGCAATAGCCGAGGAAAAATTGGTCGTTTATTACCAGCCAATTGTGAATTTGTCCGACAGTAGCATTGTGAAATGTGAGGCACTGGTCCGTTGGTTTGATCAAGGACGATTAATCCCGACTGTTGATTTTATTTCCCTGGCGGAGGAAACGGGGAAAATCAATGAAATTGACCGTTTTGTTCTGGATGTTTCCACCCGGTATCTGGTCAATGTGGCTAAAACCTACGATCAAAAAATCGGACTTTCTATTAACCTTTCACCAAGGGTGTTTTCCACTAAAGACGATTCACTACAGTTATGGCTTGCGCTAGTTCGTGAAGCGTCACGGGAATTAGATATTACGGTGGAAATTACCGAACGTCTTTTGACTAAAGATACTGATAAAGTGTTAGATGTACTTAACAAACTAAAAGAATATGGCGTCACCATTGCGATTGACGATTTTGGTACCGGCTATTCGTCTTTGAGTTATTTGACCAAATTCCCCATCGACATTTTAAAAGTTGACCAGTCGTTCATTCATAATCTTGGGAAAGATCCGAGATCCAGTACCTTGGTAGAGGCCGTGATCAGCTTAAGCCACAAATTATCATTGCTGGTAGTCGCTGAGGGAGTTGAAACGCTCGATCAGGTTGAACAATTAAGTGCCTGGGATTGTCACTTTGCGCAGGGATACTATTTTTATAAACCGATGCCCGGTGACGCGTTCCTGGCGCTCTTGTCACAGGAAATTGCCTAGTTCAGTGGTCGTACGAGAGAACTTTTTTGCGTAGGTTCTGATCTCAAGAAGGTGTTTGTTTGGATCGTTAAAGTACAAGGTCGGTGCCAGACCTTTGGCGCCAGCTTCTTCGCCAGGGCCTGTGTTCGAACCTACCGAGTCAAAAGATGGGCCGTATTCAATCCCGGCCGACCTGATGCGCTCGAAGATGTGATCAAACTGTTCCGGTGAGACCGCGAACGCGTAATGCTCGAAGCCCTGGGTGCCCCAAGGAGCAAACTGAAGTTGAAATTCCGGATTAACTCTAATCACCGTAAAAGGACCATCCTCGCCTTCGTTTGAGAAACCGAGAATCGATGTGTAGAAATCGACACTTGTTTGTAGGTCATTAACTTTAATAATGAGGTGGTCTAGTCTGACCATATAGTTACCACTGCGTGACATGACACCCTGACGTGACAAAGTGACATGACAGGTTTCGGCATAAACAACATGACGATTCTAGGAGATATTAACCATTTTCATTCAACGGTATCAGCTCTCATTGTAGCTCTTTTCCACTCGGAGTATGAATTGGAATACTAAATAAAAGGTGAAGTGGCTGTATACACCCAACAATGATAAGCGGTCCTTAGTTTATTCTCGTCTACTATTTTGTCTGCAGGGATAGAAAGAAAGTCAGGTTTTACAGGTTTTTAATTTATGTGAATTTTTTTGGATGGTGCAGTTACCGAATATTGCTTAATCGTAGTAGGATGCTCAGTTGGGTATGTTTGAATTCTTCTGATTTTTGAACCGAACAAAATTTGCAATTAAAACAGGACTATTTTTCTTATGGCAACAACACTTTACGACATTAGTATCGCAAGCTATTTACAATCATTGAACGCGGTCGCGGGTTTCCTTGAGAAGGGCCGGACTTTTTGTGTCGAAAACAATATCGAACTGGCAGAAATTGTCGAAACGAGCCTTTATCCTGATATGTTACCTTTCCGTTTTCAGGTAATCTCCGCGGTACACCACTCATTAGGCACTGTTAAGGCCCTGACATCCGGTGAGTTGGGCCCTCCGGCTGGCTTTCCCGATTTCGATTACGAGGGCTTACAAGGACTCGTTAATGACACGATAGCGGAGTTAAAAACCTATACGCCTGAGGCTGTTAATGCGATGGAGGGTAATGATGTTACCTTCGTATTTGGTGATACCAAATTACCATTTAGTGCATCAAATTTTGTCCTTTCTTTCTCTCATCCCAATGTCTATTTTCATGCAGCCACCGCTTACGATATCCTGCGATCGAAGGGAGTACCCATCGGCAAACTCGATTTCATGGGTATGCCCCGTTTAAAAGCTTAGTCCTCCTCTTCAGCGCTGAATCAGGTTCTAGGTCGGTTCAGCGATGAAAACAGGTATCTTACGAGAGGTTTTTGTTTGGTAGTCATTGTAGGGCGGGTACGCCTGGGCACCAATATCCCATAAGCGCTGTCGTTCTTCGTCATCACTTACTTCCCGTACGCGCATTTTCGTGACTTCAGTTTGGTCGCGAATTTCTACATCCGGGTTAGCTCTCAAATTATATACCCAGACCGGATTTTTGGGCTGGCCGCCCATCGAGCCAATAAGGACGTAGGCGTTGTCGACAGCGACTCGCATCAAGGGAATCTTGCGAATGGCGCCGGTTTTGTTACCGGTGTGCGTCACAATGATGCAAGGCATGCCGGTATCTAATAAGGTGTTACCTTCGCGTCCGCCACTGCCCTCATACAGTTCGACTTGTTTGCGGACCCAGTCTAACGAAGGGGGAATGTATTCAGCCATGGGATGCTCCTTTTGAAACGTAATGAGTCATTTAGAATAGCAGGTTTATTGGAGTAAGGTGACCTACATTAAAAATGGGTTCGCAGTAACGTAAGCTCGCAACTGTGGCGCGGTTTTACCGCAGGGTTGGTGAGTCCGGGTGATTCATTGTAGAGTGGTAATGTATTGGCAATATTTATCGAATGGCAGCGCGTTGTGAATGTGATTCGCAGATAGAGTTTTTTGCTGTCGGGGTTTAACCATTTTTTTAGAGGGCGTGAGGGTAAATGAATGATTTGCATAAAGGTACAGCCGCGGTAACAGAGATTGTTATTTATCCCATTAAAGGCTGCCGTGGCCAAGCTCTACAGTCAGTTGAAGTCACGGACATGGGTTTGGTTGGCGATCGCGAATTCACCCTGTTATTGGAAGGGCAGCGGGCGAGTCAGAAGCAGTTGCCGCTGTTATACAAGCTCTCGGCTGAATGGATCGACGAGCATTACCTTCGGTTGAGCTTCCCGGATAAAGGGGCTTTTGTTTTGGATTCAAGGCTTGGAAGTGCTAGCGAACCGGTGGATATATATTCGAAACAAGTACCTGTGTTGGACATGGGTGATGAAGTATCGCTGTGGCTATCCGATGCATTACAGGTAAGCGTAAATCTTGTTCGGGTCGAGCAGGCGATAAAATGGTTTTTCCCCTTGGAGGAGTTTTCTGCTGTTCAGGATAAGGATCAAAGCAAATTTGTCGATGCAGCGCCGATATTATTAACCAGCCAAGATTCATTGGCTGACCTCAATGACAAAATCCACGAGAGTGGTGACAAGCGATCCGCGGCTGGCTTACCCCTGTCAATGGATAGATTCAGGGCTAACATTGTTGTTTCAGGATTAGCGCCGTACGTCGAAGATAATCTCCCAACATTCAATTTTCCAGAACTTATCTTAAATCGCGTCGCGGTGTGTGAGCGATGTATTGTTACGACGGTAGATCCGACGTCGGGGGTGAGGGGCAAGGAGCCCTTGCTGACCTTGAGCAAGTTTCGCAAGCGCGAGAATGACTATGCTGGTGGTATTCTATTTGGTATCTATCTTGTGCCTGAGGGAGTCGGTAGAATTTCCGTTGGTGATGTGCTCAGTTCTGGGGATTAGCGTACCGGTACCGTGCATAATATTTTCCGCAGTACCCATTACAGGTATCCAGTACAAAGCGCTGATGACGAACTATGTTGGTTGAAAGAAGTACGGGCGCGGATAAAGCCAGCCCATTCCATTAGCCCATGCGTTTAGTAAAAGGCGGAAGCGGGTATTATTCGCGGCCTAACACAACCAATACCTTCCGTTTGCGGTCGCCGGAGTAGGGTCGGCGGCCATGCATCGCCAGGTTGTTGTCTACGATCGCAACATCGCCGTCTTGCCATAGTAAGTCATACGAAAATTTATCTGAGATCGTAACCATCGTATCCAGAAAGTGCTGAGTCAGCGCTGAATCATCTCCAAAGCACAGAGCGGTATTCGGATTTTCCTTAACCCCTTGCCAGCCCCTATAGGCGGCAATAAGTTGGTTGAAAAAGACTTTGCGGCCACCGTCGAGCGTTTTTATTGCAGGCAGCGCTTTCGTTTGGGCGGTAAGCGAGCCGTCTTCGTTCCACTGCCATGAGTAGCCCAGGCTGCGAAGTTTATCTTCCGCCTGATCTGCGTTTTCAACACTCAAGGTGCCGCGCCAGCTGCGGCCTTGGCCAGATCCTGGAGAGTCTTCTTGCGGCATTAGGGTTGTGTATTTTACACCGGTCGTTGCCAGTTTTTCCGTGAGCGCAGGTTCTACCTTATACAGTTCATCGTAAATAACGTCAGACCGACAAATGACTGTTGCGCCGCCTTCGTCTGCAGAATTCTCGCAAAACAGGGAGATGATACTGGGATAGACTGGTGTCTGGGCCATTTCATTGTGCAGATAAATCTCGACTTCTTTTGGCGCTTCGTTAGCGGTAAAAACATACTCGGTATGGTTTATGCGAACGGCATTGGACAATGACTCTTTATACGTGAAATTTGGGTAGTCAAATGCAGAGAAAAAAGTATCAAAGCTTTCAGCATCAGTGACGGGAAATCCCCGGAAAAGAATAGCGCCGGTGCAGCTAAGCTCTCTTTTCAATGATGCGGCATTCCCTGCGGCCCACTGTTGTGCTTGAGCTAGAGTCTGGACAGATCCATCATTGACGATAACCGTAGGGAAATGGCTTTCATCATAATTGAGATCGGCAATGGTTTCGGCTATATATGACATGTTACTTTCCCTTAGTCGTAAATTGCGCAAAATTTACCAAATGCGGCTTCACAGAAGTCGCCGGGATCGTTAAATCGGCGATTCTTGTTTAAGGCCGATATTTCGGCCATTTCCTGGTCTGACAAAGAAAAGTCGAAAATGTCGATGTTTTCTTTTAGTCGATCAAGTTTAGAGCTTTTAGCGATGACGTTGCAGCCCCGTTGTGTATTCCATCGCAGTACGACTTGTGCCGGCGTTTTAGCGTGTTTTTGCGCGGTCTCTGTGACGACGGTTTGCGTTAATACGGACTCCAGGGCGTCTGCCATGTCGAGTTCAAAATAGGATAGAGCGCCCAGAGGAGAGAATGCTGTGACGTTTATGCCGTAGCTTTTGGCTAGACGAATCAAGCGTTCTTGGGTTAAGTAGGGGTGAGATTCTATCTGCAAATCGGCGGGTTTAATGACGGCATAAGACATCAAATCATTAAGAAGCCCCGAATTGTAATTGCAAATGCCGATGCTTTTTACTAATCCTTGTTGTACTAAATCTTCCATTGCGCGCCACGTTTCAATGAGTGGCACGGGAGCCGTTTTCATCTCAGCTGTGTCGGCTTCCGGGTCAAAGATCCACTCGGGAGGGTAACGAGTTTCGAAGTCCACAAATGGCTGGGCAATAGGAAAATGAATAAGGTAGGAATCCAGATAATCGAGACCTAAGTCAGCGAGGGTTTTTTCCAGTGCTGGTTTTACGTGTTCTTTGCTGTGATAGGTATTCCACAGTTTAGAGACTATAGTTAATTCTTCTCGTGTGCACAGTCCATCGGCAATCGCGCGAGCTATTCCCTGGCCAACTTCGACTTCGTTGCCGTAATCGCAGGCGTTGTCCAAATGGCGGTAACCGACTTTTATAGCATCGTAGACCACGTCGGCGCAGTGTGAATTAGGGACCTTCCATAAGCCCAGTCCGATATTCGATTGATCGTGGTCCGACATGTTCGCCTCGCAAAGAATGAAGAATTAGTGATATCATGTATCTTATATAAGACATATGTTTTGTCAATGCAATTTTCCTTAATCTTTTCCGTTGGGGCTGTGATTGTGAGCTTTTTGAGTTCGCTGAATATCATGAGTCAATGTTACGGCGCAGCCTATGGGCTGGCTAAGAGCTTTGATCTGTTATTTCTGGATCGATTCACCATGTTAGCGCGGATTCGAGAAAAGCGTGGGTGGGATGTTACTGGGCTGAGAGTTTAAGTATCTGATGTGTTCGAAATATAGCGTTTTTCATCAGACAATGGTTTGCGAGTGCGTCTCGGTGGTGTTCTTGCGTTAGTATTAAGATTCTGTTTTACGGGTTTAAGGGAGTTTAAGGCTATGTGGTACAAATTATTTCCCGGGCTATTGTGGTTGCGAGGTTATAATCAAGGTATTTTCAAACACGATCTTTTTTCCGGTATTACCATTGCTGTCATGCTCATACCGCAGGGTATGGGTTACGCTATAGTGGCAGGACTACCGCCCGAGTATGGCTTGTATGCCTGCATATTTCCTCCCGTTATTTATGCTCTACTGGGTACATCTAACAAAATTTCCATGGGACCCGTTGCTCTCGATTCCATATTGATCATTACAGGTTTAAGTGTATTGGCTGAGCCGGGCAGCGATAAATACCTTGAGCTTGCCATCACCCTGACTTTAATGGTCGGTTTAATTCAGTGCTTTTTTGGATTCATCAAATTTGGCTTTATCGCCAATTTTCTATCGTATCCCGTTATTGTCGGTTATACCTCAGCCGCAGCACTCATCATAATGAGCAGTCAGTTTGAAAGTATGCTCGGAATAGACGTGGTTGGCGGCAATATTTTTGAATTGCTTTATCAACTTGTGCTGGAAATGAATAATTGGAATTGGGTCACGATAGGCATCGGTCTTGCGGGTCTGTTGTTTATGATCTATCCCAAGAAATTATGGCCCGGTTTGCCCTATTCACTGATTTTGCTGGTGGTAGGTATGATTTGTTCCGGCCTTTGGAATATTCAAGGTTACGGTGTTGACGTGGTCTCGTCGATTCCCCAGGGGCTTCCTGCGCTATCGATACCTCAAACCTCTCTGGCTGATCTCAAAGACCTGGTGCCCGTCGCAATGACGGTTGCATTGATGGGGTATGTTGGCACCATGTCTATCTGTAAATCTCAGGAAAACCCCACCGATCGGATTACTGCCAAACCGAATCAGGAGTTGTTGGCGGTCGGTGCAGCTAACTTTGTCGGCGCTTTTTTCAAAGCGTTTCCCGTGTCTGCCAGTTTTTCTAGAAGTGCCGCATTCAGAGGCGCCGGCGCATTAACTCAGGTGTCTGCGTTGGTATCTTCCTTTTTTATACTCATCACCATCTTTTTTCTTACGCCCTTTTTTACCAGTTACCCCCCGCCAAAAGTTTTGCTGTCGGCGATAATCATTATTTCCGTTGCCGGTCTCTTCAAATACGGACAAATGCGCGACCTGTTCAGGCAAAACCGACGAGAGTTTTTCATTTTGCTGGCGACGTTTTCCATTACTTTAGTGCTCGGTGTGCAACAAGGTTTACTGATAGGAGTGACCTTGTCGATATTTATGGTGTTATACAATACTGCCAATCCCCATATGACTGAGCTTGGGGCGATTCAAGGAGGGCGACTTTTTCGTAATGTTAACCGTTTTACCGAAGCGGTCGTCCGTGATGATGTACTGATATTTCGTTTTGATGCACCTCTCTATTTTGCTAATAAGGACTATTTTGTACAGCGGCTTTATGCCTGGGTAAAATCGCGGAAAACCCAGTCTTTAAAGTATGTCATTTTTGATGCTGAAGCGGTCAATAGCGTGGACAGTACCGCGATACTGATGTTGCAACAGGTGATAGAAAATTTCAGGAATCAAGATGTAGAGTTCTGTATTAGTAATGCGATTGGACCGGTAAGGGACGCAATTAAATGCTCCTCCTTACATGACCATCTGAACAAACAATGTATGTTCTCAACCATTCACGATGCGATTCTCTTTATTGATAACGGCGAGAATATCGACGGAGAGGCCGCTTTACAGACAAATGATTAGTCAACGGTGTTGAGCGGCTGGATCACTATCTAGTTCACCATGACCGAGTAGGAATAATTGCGGGTATCCAGGCGACTCGTGCGGCGCTCTACCGCTTGACCGTGAATAGTGTGTGCGATGCGGTCGACCCGTAAAAGCGGAGTTCCGATCGGGGCCTTTAACCGTTTAGCCTGCTGCTTGTTCGCAATTTCGCTTCGTAGCTGCTCTTCAGCGTTTACAACATGAATGCCAAACTCTCGCTGATAGAGCGGGTATAGGGATGTGGTCAGCGAGGTCGATTTTTCAATATCGGGAAACAGTCTATGCGGTATTACGATGTTTTCGGTAGCGCAGGGTAGATCGTCGACAATACGGAGTCGGCAAATTTCGATGACATCATCACTTTCTTCAAATCCGAAAACTGTCCTTTCTAGTCGATTTGCCGGTCGTCGATGGATTGATTCAATTTTTCCTGTTGGCATTAGGCGTGACCCGTCCCGACGGGTGAGTCGAAAGAATCGAAAATTAGAATCTTCATCTGTGTGTTCGGACACAAATGTTCCCTTGCCTTGTCGGCGTTCGACGACCTTGTCAGTTTCGAGCTCGGTGAGCGCTTTGCGCACGGTTCCCTGGCTCACGCCGAGTTCCGCTGCCAGTGCAAATTCACTGGGAAGACTCTGTGCCGGCTTCCAATCACCCTCGGATATACGATTGGCTAGGCTATCGTAAACTTGTTTGTATAGAGGCCGGGATCCTACCGTGTTGTTCATGTCAGCTGTGCTGTGCATAATAATCTACTTCGTCTAAGTAAGTTCGATGTCGGTCTTAAGTCGGCCGCAAAAAATCGGGTAGTTATATCGATAGAAGCATCTTATATAAGATAGTTTTTTTCGAAGTTTGGGGAAAGCTCCCATTCCGGTAAAAGCAAGGAATTGGTTGATGCAAGTCAAAGGTCACCCAATCGGCTTGAAATGTCGTCGAATAAATCCGTCTCAGAAGGCTGGGTGCTACAGTGTAGTCAGTAAGGTCTGTTAGAGGGCTTGTCGGGCCATTGGCTTCATTGACTTTCATTTTGCAACAAGATAACGTATCTTATAACTTATATAAGAATTACAAGATGTCGATTCCATTACCATTACGATAACCCATGTGTCAGAAAATGGTGGTGGCCGCTGTTGTGGAATCACAGATCGCATTTTGATTTTGAAGAGCAGATGTTTTTAGGAGACGAAATAGATGGTTAGCTTTAATTCGGCGGCCCCAAGCTGGGACGATTTTCCACAGTTGTCTGTCTGTGGGAAAGTCCAACTCCTTGGACAAGATACTGCATCAATCGCCACAACCGAAGGGTCGTTAATTATTTCTCTGCATAGCTTTGGCGCTCGTTTACGCTTTGGCGAACGCGATTTCGGCGAATACGGCATGTTAGTCGATGAACCTGTGGCGGCTGCGATACAGGTTGAAAGTGACGATGAGCGATCGCTTATTGAGGGGGCGGGTTACACACTGACAGTACATCATCAGCCCTTGTCTTTCGAGCTGAAAAAAGGTTCTCGGCGTGTTCAGAGATCTGCGTCCGATGGTCATTTTGTGCGTCAGTTTCGGCTGCCGCCGGTCGCCCGTGTCGATAACGGTTGGTTTTTCAGTTTCGAACTGGAGTCTAATGAACCGGTATATGGGTTAGGGGAAAAGTGGGGGCGGCTCGATAAGCGCGGGCAGCTAGTTCGATCCTATAATCACGATGCTTTAGGTGTGAATGCTGAAATATCTTATAAAAACACACCGTTTGCCTGGAGTCCTAATGGCTGGGGCGTTTTCGTTCATACACCGGCACCGGTCACTCACGGGGTTGGGTTTGCGTCGTGGTCGCAAAGAGCTTACGGCGTGTTGGTGGAGGATAGCTCAGCGGATGTATTTTTACTGGGGGCCGACGATGGCGCCTCAATAATTGAACAGTATTCTGGGCTGACCGGGCGCGCACCGTTACCACCGCTGTGGAGTTTGGGTGTGATATTGTCAAAAGCTTATTATAAAGATGTCGATGAATTACTGTCGACAGCCCGAGCTGTTCGCGAACACAACATGCCCTGTGACGTCATTACGCTCGATGGCCGTGCATGGCAAGATACGGATACCCGGTTTGCATTTGAATGGGACCCTAAGCGTTATCCCGATCCTGCGGCAGTCATTAATGAATTGAAGTCTCTCGATTTCAAGGTCTGCGTTTGGGAATACCCTTTAGTTTCCGTACAAAATCCTTTATTCGAACTCATGGCTAAGAAGGGCTGGCTTCTTAAAGACCGAAAAAGCGGAGAAACCTATCGCTATCAATGGGACACGAGCTGCTTCGGCGAGGTGTTAACGCCTCTTCCAGAATCAGGTATCGTCGATTTTACTCATCCGGAAGCCTATGCTTTTTGGCGAGATAGCCATAAGCCGTTGTTCGATTTGGGCGTCGATATGATAAAAGCCGACTTCGGTGAACAAATCGAGAGCGATATGATGGCCCACAACGGTGATCATGGGGATGTTTTGCATAACACGTATAGCTTGTTATATAACCGCTGTGTGTATGAAGCAGCCGAGCGGTATTGTAAATCCGGCCCCTTTCTTTTTAGTCGCTCTTCCTGGACCGGCTCTCAGCGATATCCTGCGCAGTGGGGGGGCGATCCTCAGGCTGATTGGGGCGGTTTGGCAGGAAGTTTGCGCGGTGGATTGTCCTGGGGGATGTCCGGCGCACCATTTTATGCAACCGATGTCGGTGGTTTTTACGGAGATCAGCGCGATCCGGAATTATATGTGCGATGGGCTCAGCTGTCGGTTTTTTCGGCTCACCTGCGTTTGCATGGCATCGGCCAGCGCGAACCTTGGTCCTACGGTAAAGAAGCCGCTGCCGCGGTATTTGCTGCCTTGCAATTGCGCTATCGCTTGATTCCCTATCTTCGCGAAGCGATGTCGTCGTCCAGCAAACGAGGAATTCCCGTACAACGGGCTATGGTATTGGCGTGTCCGGAAGATCGGGCCGCTTGGGCGTTCGAAGATCAATTTATGTTCGGCGATAAAATGCTGGTTGTGCCCTGCCTGCAACCCGGCGGTAAGGTTGATTTCTATCTACCGAGTGGTAGTTGGTGTCGATTCCCCGGCGGCGACGTTTTTGAGGGTGGGCGTTGCGAATCATTAATACTTGGCCTCGATGAAATCGCGGTATTCGTGCGAGAGGGAGAAAAAATCCCCATGGGTCCTGCTGCTCAGAATACGGAAGAACTTGGCAGCGGAGAAACGGTTGTTGAATACTGGCCGGCACCCTAACTTTTTAACTAATTTTTAAAACCTGTTTTTTAAACTAGCCGTTTGGCGGTGGAGAATAGTTGTATATGGGATCAAATGATATCTTGTTGACGTTTGGGTCTTGCGCATTCTTTATGGCTATTGTGGCGTGGGTTTCGTATCAGAAAACCAAAGGTGAAGTCGATACCAAAGAAGGCTATTTCCTGGCGGGAAGAGGATTGACGGGCGTATTTATTGCAGGATCCATGTTGTTGACTAATCTGTCGGCCGAACAGCTGATCGGTCTGAACGGCTCGGCCTTTGGCCACAACATGAGCAGCATGGCGTGGGAAGTTACCGCGGGAGTCAGTACCATTGTGATGGCGCTGATCTTTTTACCGAAATACCTGGCGGGCGCGTTTGCGACATTGCCGGAGTTTCTAAGTAACCGCTTTGACGACGACGTTCGGCGTTTAACTGTTGTGTTGTTTTTGGTCGGTTACGGCCTGATCACGATTCCATCTGTATTGTATTCCGGCTCAATCGCAGTCATGCGGTTGTTCGACGTTCCCGCCCTGCTCGATATCGGCTACAGTCATGCTTTGGTTCTAACTATTTTAGTTGTTGGTATTGTCGGGGGGCTTTACGCTATTTTCGGTGGCTTAAAAGCGGTCGCCATCTCCGACACGATCAATGGATTTGGTTTGTTGTTTATCGGAATGTTGGTGCCCATCTTGGGCTTTGCCACCTTGGGCGACGGCAGCGTGTTAGCCGGAATAGAAACAGTCGCGACCACGCATACTGAAAAACTCAATGCCATCGGCAGCGAGACCGACCCAACACCCTTCGGCACGATATTCACCGGCATGATATTTGCGAATCTCTTTTATTGGTGTACGAATCAATATGTGATTCAGCGCGCCCTCGGCGCTAAGAATTTGGCTGAAGGGCAGAAGGGCGTTATATTTTCGGGCTTCTTCAAGATACTGGTACCCTTTATGATGATGATGCCGGGAATTATAGCCTTTCATCTTTATGACGATGGATTGCAATCAATTGACCTGGCTTTTCCGCAACTAGTCAAAGACGTATTGCCTGTGTATATGTCAGGGTTTTTTCTGGCTGTTTTACTTGGCGCCGTATTTAGCTCATTTAATTCCCTGTTAAACAGTGCCGCGACGCTCTTTTGTCTGGATGTTTACGAGCCACTAAAAAAGAGCCCGGTTAGTGACGCGCAGATGATTAAAGTGGCTAAAATCGCCAGTATTGTAATCGCCATTTTTTCGTTTTTTGTTGCGCCGTTATTGCAATACGCACCGGAAGGTTTATGGCAGGTGATCCGAGTCTTCACCGGCTTTTACAATATACCGGTTGTCGCTGTGGTCATGATAGGTCTGTTTACCCAACGAGTTCCCGGGCTTGCTGCGAAGGTGGCCATTGTTTTCCATGTTATTGCTTATGGCTTGCTAAAGTTCGTTTTTGACGATTATATTGACATTCATTTCCTGCATCTTTACGCGATACTCTTTTTTATTGAAATTGCCATTATGCTGATCATCGGCTATTGGAGGCCACTGGCAAAACCGTGGCAGTTTGAACGCAAAAAAGTGATAGATATGGTGCCTTGGGCCTATGCATTGCCGGTTTCAATAACACTGTTTTCCTGTATTGCCGGGTTGTATGTGTTTTTCTCCCCAATTGGTGTTGTGGGTGGTTTTGGTCCGGAATTTTGGCCGGTAGTATTTTTAATCATACTCGCGAACGCATTCGGGTGTTACTACAGTATCAAGCGTTGGCGCAAGCGATACTCCGGGTATATTGGCCGGCAGTCCGAAACGGTCGAGGATGAGGTTTATCCCGTGCCCGCTAGTCAATCGACGTAAAAAGTCTAAATTATCAGTCGACCTGACTAGCATTTATTCTGTGTTTGTTAACGATGATTTCCTCTTTTTTATGATGTCGTGCTGTTCTATTTCCTCGAAATAGAACGCATTGTCTTAGTGTGCTTTGGCAGAGAGTAATCGTTTTGATCCGCTGGTAATTCGGAAAGTCGAAAATCAATTTTCGCGCTTCTGTACCCGGAGTCATTGGATTATCGAAATCAATTGTCTCGGTCGAGACTGTGTCCGGGGTCAATGATTTATCGGACGTTATGGTCAAGATCAAGTAAAGGTACTAGAAATCTCAATTGGCGGATTAACTAAAGTCGCTTTTCAGCCATGCTCGCCTACCCGACAAGTTTATGTACAAAAGTTAACAAATTAGTTGCATCTTATTAAAATATTGCTTATGTTTGATATCTTATATAAGACAACATATAAAAGACTGTTATTCGTTGGCTGCGAATAAATAGCGCCCGGACAGTATTAGACGTAAACAACACTAAAAAATAATTCGTTACTTTCGTAAAGCCTGAAACATGTTCTCTGAACGCTGCGAATACTACGATAATAACCATAGGGGAATACTATGCTACTTAAACCAAGCTCTATACGGAAAGGGTTTACACGTACCCTTGCACTGACCACGTGTATGTCAATTGGCCTTACCGCTAACGCGCAGGAAGCCGCTGATGCAGAAGATCGAGGGTTACTTGAAGAAATTATGGTAACTGCGCAAAAACGTACAGAAAACCTTAACGATGTACCCGTTGCCGTTTCTTTCTTGAACGAAGATCAAATTGACGCTGCTTTTTCTTCCAACATTGAAGACCTGCAGGCATTAATTCCTTCAGTGAGCTTCTCTAAAGGTAATACGACACGTAATTCGGCTATCACCGTCCGCGGAATCGGCACTATTTCTTTTAGTATCGCGGCGGAGCCCAGCGTATCCACTGTGGTTGACGGAGTGGTTTTAGGTCGCTCTGGACAAGCCTTTGTTGATTTGTATGATCTGGAGCGCATTGAAGTACTGCGTGGCCCGCAAGGTACATTGTTTGGGAAAAACGCCTCGGCAGGTGTGGTGAATATTACCACTAAACGCCCATCAGAGGTGTTTGAAGGCAACGTTGAAGCAACCTTGATGCAAGATAACGAATACCGTCTTAAGACCAGTATATCCGGACCACTTAATGAAAATGTCAACGGCAGCTTGACTGTACTTAAATCCAAGTTTGACGGCTTTCTAAAGAATGAATTCAATAATCAAGAAGCAAACGGCTATGACAAGGAAGGCGTCCGGGCGATGTTGGATGTTACAACCAACGATGATACAAATATTCTGTTTATCTTTGAAAATGTTAATTCTAACGACAACTGCTGTACCTTAGTTAGCCCATCAACAAACGCCTCTGGAGATTTCGATTTTGGCGATCGAAGTATCGACCATGATTTTGAAACGCGGACTAAAGATGAAACAACGGCCTTCTCAATTCAAATAGATAAGCCCATTGGTGATCATGAATTCACGTCAATTACCGCTTACAGAGAGTGGAACAACACTGAGTTTCGTGAGGGAGACTACAGCTCTACAGCAGGCGATGACCCTTTCCCCGTCTTTGGTGTGCCGTTTCAGTTACACGATATTGGTCCGCAGGAATGGCGTCAAACTTCTCAGGAGTTTCGTTTAGCATCGCCAACAGGAGAGGCCCTTGAGTATCAGACAGGACTTTTCTGGTGGAATCAAAAATCTGAGCGTAACTTTACCCGTGATGCTAGTTGTCAGAATAATGGTGGACAGTTCCCTAACGCAATCAGCGGTTATCTAACTGATAATTATGGGATTGCCGACCCGACTGACGCAGAGATCAATCAATTTATTGCAGATGAAGGGCTTACTTGTAATGCTAACGATATTGTTAGTGCGACAGCTTACATGGAAACAGAGTTCGATAACTGGGCCGTGTTTTTTGATGGCAAGTACAATATTACCGATGAACTAAGGTTGTTGTTTGGGATTCGTTATACCGATGATGAAATCAGCTACTCGCACAACAGAAGCAGTAATGATCAATACAGTCGTACAGGCGTAGGTGTACGTAGTTACGATAGCGATTACGACGGCAAGACCGACGAAACAAATGTTTCTACTAAGGTCGGCATACAATATGATATCGGCGACGAAAGCATGGCCTACTTCACCTACTCTGAAGGGTATAAAGGACCAGCATTTAACGTTTTTTATAACATGGACGTGAAAGACTTAGCGCCTATAGGAGAAGAAACCTCCGATGCTTATGAGTTGGGGTACAAATATGCCAGCCGCAATCTTGTATTCAGTGCCGCTGTATTTCGTACCGAAATCGATGGTTTTCAAGCAAACAATCCCGAAGAATTGAATGGGGTATTTATCACCCGTTTAACGAACGCCGGGTCTGTTATCACCGAAGGCTATGAGGTAGATCTGTTGTGGCGAGCGACTGATCAACTTTCGATCTCCGGTGGTCTTGCTGCCGTCGACGCAGACATTGATAAATTTCGTTGCCCGGTCAATGCTCCAACTTGTGAAGATAGTTCTGGTGAAGATTTACCTTTTGGCCCAGATCTGAAATATTCTGTTTCGGCTGAATATGTGTGGAACCGAGGGGATATGGATGTCTTTTTTAATACGTCGTACATCTACACTGACGACGTCTACTCAGGAGCACCGGGAAGTACAGTCGATGACAATCCAGCCGCCGGGGTAGAAGATTATGCGATATTAAATGCCAGTTTGGCTTTCTCCTTTGACGACGATAACTACCGCATCTCTTTGATCGGTAAAAACTTGACCGACGAGGATTACGCTAGCGCTTGGGGTGGTGGTACACGATATTTCATCCCGCGTAACGCCGAACGTCATTTTGGTGTACAGTTAAGAGCGAAATTTTAGTAAATAGTTTACACCGTTGAATGCCGCCGCAAGGCGCTGTTCAACGGTGACTATTTGTGTATTAACAGTCCCCGTGCGTCCAAGCATACGCTAAACAAATCCTAGAAACCGTTTGGATACTCCCGACTAAATTCCTTAAGTTGCTATCTTGCTCTCCATCCCTATGGCTAGTTTGATAAATGGGGCGCAAACAGATGTGGCAATTTCAACATCGGCATCAAGTGTATCAGCAACAATTTTGGCTATGAGATCTATTGCGGTTAAGCGCCTGAACTTGGTTGGATCTCCATGCGCTGCAATGCTGGATTCGGCCATCAATCGTTCGAGTAATAGGCTCCGATCTTCAAAATAGAAAAGATAACTTCGAATGATTTGTCGAATTTATTATTTCAATTTTCTGCGCTATCGACGGAGATTAGCCTTACTTATCGTTCACCTGGAGAGGCATACACGGTTTCTTTAGTCGGAAAAAACTTAAGGGATGAGACTTATGCCAGCACTTACAGTGGCGATGGGTTTTGTTATCAAATACCAAGAGATGTCGAAAGATACTTTGGTGTTAACTTCAGGTTTAATTACTAGTCCCGAGTTGGGATAAAGGGTGGCACTGCCGCCCTTTTTTTTGTCTTTCTTTTGATGCCGTTGGCATTCGAACCGTGAATTTTACGGCTTCAATAGCACGAATAAAATAGATAGTTAGTGCCCTTTCAGACATACTAATTTTGAATCGGTATTTCTGGAGGAACACGGGTGAGGTGTAGAGCTATTTTTTGTCACGGCTAACCTTATCTGTAGCGCGCCAGCTGCCGTTATTTTTTCGATGACCTCTCGTTTGGTCAAATCGCTGTTGTTTTTAAGTTGAATCCTTGAATGACATCGCTGTGCACTGCGCTTTCATGTCTGGTTTTCTGCGATTGCAAAGAGCGTTTTTCAAAGCCCTTAAGACCTTGTCGATATTTCAGCTAATTAGGGTCCATCCAGAAATAGGCGTTTTTCCAAGCCGTCATTGCGAGCGAAGCGCGGCAATCTCTTACAGGTCGCATCAATACTGGATGAGATTGCCGCGTCGAAGCGTCGAACAATAACGCTCGCAATGACGGTGTCTATTCGTTTCTGGATGGGCACTAGTTATTGACCGCCGCCTGCGGTCGCACGATAATGGTTACAATAAAACTAGCGATCCATAGCGAAACAGATTTCCTAGATTAAAGTGAATGTTACAAGGTGATTACATGACGTTGAGTACAAGCTTCCAGCCTCTCTATAAGCAGGTATACGATCAGTTGACTCAGCGGTTGGTAAACGGACACTGGAAGCCTGCCGAGGCACTTCCCAGTGAGATGGCCCTTGCCGCTGAATTAGGTGTCAGTCAGGGTACGGTGCGAAAAGCCCTGAATCAAATGGTCGCTGAAAACCTGCTTGAACGCCAACAAGGTAAAGGCACCTATGTTGCCGAGCATACCCAGGAGAGCTCCCTCTTTCGTTTCTTTCGGCTGCGCGAACCTGATGGTCAGAGCCTGATTCCAGACACTCAGGTATTATCCTCAGCCCGTCGGGCTGCCACAAAGACTGAGAGCATAAAACTTAACATAAAAGGAAAATCGCAAGTCGTGCAATTGTTGCGATTGCGTTCCTTACAGGGTGAGCCAGTCATTATGGAAAAAGTGGTTCTGCCGTTGTCTGTCTTTCCGAATATTGACAAAGAGCTGGAAATGCCCAATTCGCTTTATACGCTCTATCAGGACAAATACGGGATTAGTATTGTCTCCGTGCGTGATGAGCTGAGGGCCACCGAAATCCCAGATGAGTATGCCGATAAATTAAATTTGGCCGTCGGATCGCCGGTGATGATGGTTGAACGTCAGAGTATTAATATTGACGGTCGGGTTGTTGAGTGCAGTGAGGCCTATTACGCGACCAACAAATATGTCTATGCGACAGAACATCGATAATAACAGCACCGATAAGAATCGCATCGATAAAAATGACAATGTTAGAATGTATAACTGGCCATCAGTAGGTACTGGCTAGCATTGCCGTCCTTAAAAAATCCTTTAGGGGTAACACGTAGTCTTTTCGTTACCGTATGAATTGCCTCGAGCCCGAAACGAATATTGCTGTTAGGGTACTCCCAGAAAGCAGCGAAGGTATAACTTTCTCCCGAGTCCTCGTTGAGGTCATAGGGTGTGTGGTCCCGATCTTCATTTAGAAATCGATCTAGCCGGAGGGTGTAGCGCCACTGTAGGGTATTGTAGGAAGCTAATAGATACCCGCTCCAAAAATCGACATCGACATGGGGGCCTGATTCGGCTCCCATGCCGGTTGAGCCTTGCATAAACTCCGCCGCGACGACCCAGCCAATCAAAGGATGCCATTCCATACCTGCCATTGCAAATCGTGTGTCCCAGGAATATTCGCCACTGTGAAGATTTCTATCGCCGCGGTTATCAACCCATGTTGCCTGTAAGATCAATTCGTCGGGTATCGAATAACTACTTCTCAGTGCATAGCCGATACGATTGTCTAAATCTTTGCCGAAGGAAGTACTGCCAAAATCGGCCTGCTCTGCAAACGCGCCGCCCGATCCCAGCGCCTTTAGGTTTGGCAGTGGCAATTCTTCTCCGGAAACTGATCGGCGGTGATGGTACATCCAGCCTTGCCAGGCGAGTTGAGTCCCCATGGAGTCATTGCCACCGAATAGTGTTAGCGCGTGACTGAAACGATTACCCGCGTCGGTGATTGTCTCAAAACCCATGTCAATACCAATGGGACGAAACTCGGTTGCTATCCAGCTATTTATGCTGGAAAAAGTTAAGGTATAGGGGCTCTCCCAAAAACTGTCGATATTCTCCATGGTAGTGGGTAAAAAGAATTGCCCGGCGGTTAGCGTGAGCAATTTGTCTTTGTCGAGCTCCCAGTGAGTGAAGGCTTTTAGTTCAACCAACCCAAAGTCCTGACCGCTATTATCCGAATTATTGCGATATTGAACATGGAGGTCGAGACCCATCAGGTCGTTTTCATAGCTGTACTGAAACTGCAGCTCATTGAAATAATCGATATTGTGATCACTGTAGTCACTGCCGGTTTCGAAACGCCCCCAGCTCCCGACAAGCCAGGAATCAAAACTGTCGTTGTAAGCACCGAAGGCCGATATCCTGCCTGTCATTTCGTGCGATGAGGACGCCGTAGCTGCGCTTAAGAATAGAATATTGAAAAGAGCGATAGTCGCTAACAGACTCAATCTTAAAACCAGCTGCGCTGTATCAGTTGGTCGTGTTATTTTTGTTAAACTCGCCATGTTTTCAAGTCCGATATCGGCGTTGGGAAAGTAATTATACCAAGCTTTTGAGTAACTTATCGCAGTTCCCGCAAACTCACCCAGTTTAGTAATGGGAGCGTCGTCTGGCAAATTGACTACAACGACCGACATTTCCAATACTTGCCCAAGAGACTCTCTTCATCGAAGGGGTTAGGGATTGTCAAATAGTAGAGCTAGATAGGAAGCACTGTTAGGCCTTTCGTTTATGAGTCGCGCCTAAAGTCGATTTATCGCACTTCCGGACAGATTCTTCTTAATAGCCAAAAAATTTAACAGCCTACGACAATAATTTTAAATTCGAGAGCGTTTTCAAACGACTCGTCGATTTTTGGATCTGTACTTTTTTTATCCCTACTTTCTTTATTTTGGACTTTGCGTTCCAAAACTAATGCCTCTACTATCGGCCCCTATTTGGAACAAGGGAGTCGATATTTCATGGCCAGACCTCAAGCTTACAATACTGATGACGCATTACAGCGCGCTACAGAATTATTCTGGTCCCAAGGGTATGGAGCAACGTCCATTGATCAGCTGTTGGTGGTTATGGGTCTGAGTCGCAGCAGCCTTTATCACGCTTTTGGTGATAAGCGTGAGTTGTTCATAAAAGCGATGGACTTTTATGCCGTTCAAATGGACCCTTTTTTGGAAGCCTTGCAATTTGCCACCGATCCTATTCTCGCGATTCAAACATTATTTGAGGCAGTGCACCTGGATCCCGATCAGCAGATTCGAGAGAAGGGATGCATGTTCGTCAATACGGTTGTCGAGTTGTCGGAAGTCGATAATATTCTGGTGTTACATGCCGCCAAACATATGCAGAAACTGAACCGCGCTTTCGAGGCTTGTTTTGCGAGCTGCATCACGGCGGGAACCTTATCGCCAGAAAAAAATCCCCGCGCCCTCGCGAATTTTTTTATGAGTGTTAACAAAGGCCTTCGGGTATCTGTGCGCCATGGGTCGAGTTTACGCGAGTTACGGGACGTGATGGAAACCGCCTTGCAAGTATTGGATTAAGTTATTTCTATGCATTTTCACTATTAGCCGGAGAAAGTAATGAATCAGTTAAAACCTTATTATGTGACACCTTATCTAATGGGGGTGTTTGCGGTTCTATTTTATAGTAGCTATAAACTTCTCACCACGGGACTTTACACATCGTGGCTGGGCGCTTTCATTTCAGTTTTACCCGCTGGAATTTTCTTTAGTACGGTTTTAGCTGGGAAAAGAGCGAGGACCAGCGCCAATCTACCGAGTGTATGGATTGTTGGTGCAGTGGGTGCTGTAGTGGCATTGGTGCTACCGGGAGAGGGTGCGATGGCACAGATCTTAGCGCTGGGTGTCGGTTTTTTTGGCGGACTCCTGTATGTCTTTTGGTATAGTCGATTTGGCGATCGCTCAAGTTCCCTACTCATTGAAGGAAAAACCCTGCCGGAGTTTGTTTTAAAGGATGAAAATGGCAATCCGGTAAACGCCTCCACCATTCGCCAACAGCCCGCTTTGCTGTTATTTTTTCGGGGTAACTGGTGCCCTTTATGTATGGCCCAGATCGGGGAGATCGCGAGTCAATACAAGGAGTTGGACCAGCGTGGGGTTAATATCTATTTGGTTAGCCCACAGTCGGAAAGTAACACTAAAAGTCTGGCTGCTCGTTTCGATGTACCGATGACATTTTTGATAGACGAGGGGAGCCTGGTTGCAAGACAGCTGGGTATTATTCATGAGAAAGGTGTGCCGTTGGGGGTACCGGGTTACGATGACGATACCATTATGCCAACGGCATTGTTGACCGACGCGACAGGCAAGATTCTGATGGCAGACCTAACCGATAATTATCGTGTTCGTCCTGAGCCGGAAACCTTTCTTCGCATATTTGACCAGCACGGTATCAATGCCGTTTGAAGTGAAACGCTCTGATTTCTAAGAGGGCAGTGCATTAAGATTTGCGGTGCCGATAAACGTGAGAGGAGAATTGACGCTGTTCGTCAATTCTCCTCCTCAGTCACATCTATTAAGCGGTCGCATCCTCTAGGTTTTTAGATACCACCACGGACTCGGCGACTAATGCAGCTTTACCGAGTATATCGTCCGATATCTTCTCGGCGATCATAATGGTCGGCGCATTGGTATTACCGCCGATGAGTGTTGGCATGACTGAGGCATCGACGACGCGTAAGCCTTCAATACCATGCACTCTACAGCGCTCGTCGACGACTGCCATATCGTCGTGTCCCATTTTGGCAGTACCTACCGGGTGATAGATGGTCTCTGCCTCTTCATTAATCCATTTATCCAGCTCGGCGTCTGATTGAACTGCAGCGCCCGGCTCGATCTCATCGCCCATAAAGGGCTTCATCGCTTCCTGCTCGAGAATATTACGCACCATCTTTACCCCCTTTCGGAGAATCTCGCGGTCCTTTTTTGCACTCAGATAATTGGGTTGAATGAGGGCGTGGTCCATAGGATTAGTGGACTTTAATCCAACGTGGCCGCGACTTTCCGGGCGCAGTTGGCAGATATGAACCGTAAATCCATGTCCTTTCACTTTCTCTCGTGCGTGGTCTTTCATCATCGCCGCTACAAAGTGAATTTGTATATCGGGAGCATCGAGTTCCGGCGAGGTTTTTAAGAACGCCCCAGACTCGAGCCCCTGTGTCGCACCCAAACCGGTTTTGAAAAATACATACTGCATACCCGTCAGTAAAGCCCGTAGTGGATTATTTTGGCTGGCTAGCGTGACAGGCTGCGTGCAGTTCACTAATAGGGAGCAATCGAGATGGTCCTGCAGATTTTTACCAACCCCCGGCAGGTTCGCAACCACCGGGATGTTTAGACTGCCGAGTTCCTCTGCATCGCCGATACCGGACAGCATTAAGGTCTGTGGACTATTCACTGCGCCGCCGGACAAAATCACTTCCGTGTTGGCCGTTGCGGTTTTGGTTTGTCCGCCCTGAATGTATTCAACACCGATAGCACGTTTTCCTTCGAACAAAATACGCGTTGTCATGGCTTTAACTTCAACGGTCAGGTTGGGTCGTCCCAGGGCGGGAACCAGATATCCAGTCGCGGCGCTGCAGCGACGGTTATTCTTTATGGTTGTTTGATAAGGGCCCATGCCTTCCTGCTGCGGTCCATTGAAATCGTCCGTATAAGGGTGGCCGGCTTGTTTGCCCGCATCGATAAACGCGTCAAACAATACGCTGCTCTTCGTCGCGTTGGAAACACCGAGCGGTCCCGCTTCACCATGAAAATCGTCGGCGCCCTGTTCATTGTCTTCGGAACGTTTGAAGTAGGGTAGAACTTCGTCATAGCTCCAGCCTTCAAGCCCCAGTTGCCGCCACATATCGTAGTCGACGGCGTGTCCGCGAATGTAGACCATGCCATTGATAGATGAAGATCCCCCCAACACTTTGCCTCTTGGCCAATACAGGGGGCGATTGTTGAGTTCAGGCTGGGCTTCGGTATTGTAATACCAGTTTACCGTGTCGGTACCGATAAGCTTGCCAACGCCAGCTGGCATGTGGATCATAAAGTTACTGTCTTTGTCGCCGGCTTCCAGAAGTAATACTGACTTGCTTGAGTCTGCCGATAAGCGATTGGCCAACACGCATCCAGCGCTACCGGCGCCGATGATAATGAAATCGTAACTACTCATCTATGAATTCCTGTTTGTGTATGGTTCACCTGTTGATTCAGATGAGGGTAAATCGGAGTATTATGGCGTAAATGAAATGCGGGGTGCTAGTTAAAAAAACGTCACTATAAGATGGAGCTTGCGAACACCGGAAGAAATTCGAGTCAGTGCCGCCAGTTGACCGTCACTGACCAGCCATCTTTCTACAAAATCCCCTTGTCTACTTTTAACTATTTCGCGCCGTATATCAATAGAAGTAGTCGGCAGATCATTTCAGAAAAGTTCCTACTATGCCGTTGCGGCGTCCGTCTTATGCCTTTCTTTTAGCGTCGTTTGGATTTCGCGATGTTTCTTTCGGGTCAAGCGATATTGATAATAGAAAATAATCGAAATCGCTACGGGTAATGCAGCCAGCGGCCCATCGACGATACCCAGCATATGCACTTTTTCCTCTGGAACGGTGCCCGGATCTGTGCCGACGGGGAAGGCGATTAAGTCCAGGGCAATACCGGCCAATAAATGTCCTAGGCCGGATGACGCTTTGCCAAAAAAAGATCGGGCCGAATAAAAAATACCTTCTTGGCGCCTTCGCGTATTGAGCTCGTGCTCGTCGGCGATGTCCGCCAACGCTGACATCGCGGTTATCAGTAATACTGAACCGGCCATCATATAGATAAGATAATTAATGAACAGTAATGGAAAGAGGTAGGGAGAATGGTTCGCAGGATAAATATCCAGAATCCTACAGGTAACGGGAATAGCCGCGAAAATGCTAAGGGTAGTCAGTGCACCTATCATGGTCGGTTTTTTGTCAAATCTCCGATGAAGATGTACCGTAATAAAATAACCAATGATAGGGCCGACAATGAGTGGGATGGCATAAAAACGAATTTGCTCGCTAGCCAGTTCCCAGTAATAGGTACTCATATGTATGCTGATCGTTTCTTTCGTTCCCAACGTTGCGCTAACAAAAACATAGCCAATAAGAAACATCAGATAATTTCTATTTTGAAAGGCTTCTTTTAAGTCACCCATGAAAGCTTTTACTGAAAATGTGGGGCCACCAAGTTTGGGTTGTGGCAGTTTGGGAATGACTTCGCGGGTGAAAAAAGCGGAGAAAAACATAATGCTGCCTCCTAATAGTGCGGCGGTCAGCGCAAAGCCCGAATAGGCGCCGATGTTCATAAGGCCGTTGCTAAACTCAGGTGTCGATTTAAAAAATACAGACAGGCCAACGAAGTAGATTAAGGCCGCACCGCCCGCTGCGCAGAGTGTATTCAGGCTCATAACCCGGGTTCGTTCGTAAAAATCGCTGGACAACTCTGCACCAAGAGCAAGATGTGGTACGTGAAATAGAGTGAAGCAGGAGCGCATGACTACGGCTGTCACAGCTAACCAAATAAACAAACCCGTTTGGCCAAGGTCCGCTGGCGGCGAATAGAGAAAAAACAGACACAACATGACGGGTATGGGTGCTACGAACATAAAGGGGTGTCGACGGCCCATTCGAGATTGCCAACGATCGGATATCGCTCCTACCAGCGGGTCTGTAATAGCGTCAAGAAACAGACCTATGGTTATTGCCAGTCCCGCCAGCGTGCCCGACAAACCCAGCAAATTGGTGTAAAAAAAGAAATTGAAGGTATTAAAGGCTGTCGTGAAAATAGTTTCAGAGGCAGCGCCAATCGCATAGGCGCCTTTTATTTTTGCCGGAACCTTATGGGCAAAAGCACTCGTTACCGGTTGGTAGTCGTCTGTATTATTCGGATTCACTATGACTGCTCACTATAGCTACAACAATTCGAAATACGGTTCTGTTGCTTACTCAGGGATGAAATTGTTCTCGAGAATAAACACCCATAGCAGCAAAGTCCATGCATCAAACCATTACATTTGATTAATGACCGGTGAGAATTTTCGCGATGGATTGGTAGTAGTGACGTGGGTGGTAAGAAGAAAACTTTCCATTTTTTTAGCGATGGTTACGCGGCGTGAGTTATTTTCTGCTCGTTCTGTAGCGATGTTTTTTTCAATCATCAGTGGTTTTTGTCACTTGCTTGGCGGAGCCTTTCTCGTAAGAAGCAGGCTCCTATCGATAAGATCAATAGCTGCATTGCTATTGGCTGCGTCGAAGTCCCGGAAGAATCTCTTTAGCGAAAGTTCTTATGGAAGCTTCGCCGACCGCATCGGCGAAACCTAAGTTACCCGGAACGATATAACAAAAATCCAAGTTTAGTGCCGCTATCCCTTTTAACCGTTCGCGGCAATAATCTACGTCACCGGCAATGGCAAACCAGTCCACAAATTCGGTAGGCATCATGGCCTCGGTTGTGGCCCCTTGCTGTGCCCACTGGGTTTTATCGTAGTGTTTCAAATGCTCTACAACATCCCGCAAAGGTTTGGGTAAATTGTGTTTATCGCGTCGGTGGGTAGAAAATCGTGCCCAAACTGCTGTCGTCCCGCGGACCGCTTCAAGTGCGACTGCGCGATCCGGATTAACGACGACATTTAGCCATGCGCCGAATTTCAGTTTTGCCGGATCTCGGCCAGCGTCCAGCGCAGCTTGTCGAGCGTGGTCCCGGAACTGGGCTATATATTCCGGGTCTGCGCCGACCGCAAATGAAATTCTATCTGCGGTGCGGGCCGCGACTTCCGTCATACGGGGGCCCGAGGGGATGACCTCAATCGGCACAGGTCCGTGCTCGGCGGCAATTGCCAGCCAATCCATGCTGCTCTGGTAACCCGCTCGATCGGCGTGATAGTGATGCAAGTAATCACGGATTTGTTGCACTGAGGTTTCGAACTCGGCGACTTTTGCCGGTTGGTTGCCCGAAAACATGGCGGCTGAATCTCCGCGGCCTATTGGCAGAATAGCCCGTCCAGCGGACAGCATTTGCAAAGTTGTAGCCGCAGACGCAATAACAGCAGGGTCGCGGGTTACGGTGTTCGTAATGCCCGGGCCGAGTAGGGCGGTGTTGGTTTCACAACTCGCTGCGCCCAATGCTGTCCAGACTTCAGGCGCACGGTTTTGTGTATCACTGAGTAGTACGGCGTCGAAACCGAGTTGTTCTAATTTACCCGCTATGCCGTTTAACAACGGCGCTGTTACAGTCCCTACTTTCATGGTTGGCTCCACTGATCTGTCAAAAAGGATGCGAACGTTAACATTCCCGTTCATAATGAAGATAACGATATGAGTTATGCGTTTTATGAATAAATGAGTCACGAATCCTTTATCGAAGCCAAAACGTTGCTGGCAGTCCTCGAATGGGGCAGTTTCAGTGAGGCTGCCACTCAGCTTGGCATTAGCCAATCGTCTGTCAGTCGCCGTGTTCGCCAGTTAGAACAACGATTAGGCGGCCAAACATTATTGTCCCGAACCACTCGTCGAGTACATGCCACAGAGACAGGGTTGCGCTACGCCGCACAAGTTAAGGAGGCCCTCCGTCAGTTAGAGGACGCCGAGAGTTCCGTGACGGAACAGGTCGCGCTACCACAGGGGCTGGTTAGAGTTTCCTTACCCCCCGCGCTCGGTAAGCTTCTTTTATTAGATTCTTTAGCGAAACTAACAAGGGATCATGTTGGTTTGACCCTCGACATTGAACTGTCCGATCGCTATGTAGATTTATTTGAAGATCGTACCGACGTAGCGGTTCGCTTGCGATCAACAGAGCAATCCGGCGTCGTGGAAGAGGAGGTTTCCAATAGCCCATTGGTCGCAGTGGCGTCACCTGAATACCTGGTCGGTCGGCAGCTGCCAAAAACGGCGGAAGACTTGCTGGACCATCAGTTTGTTATGCCCAATACGCGTATGGGCGGCCCGGGTCCAAACAAAATTTCGCGTTTATTGGGGGTCAACTTACGGGAGCTGACGCCTATTCGTGTCAGTGACATCAGCAGCATGATTGCGTTGTTAGTTCAGAGCTATGGGATTAGCTTCCTGCCGCGTTTATTGGTCGCAGCTGAGCTGAAAAAGGGCGTTCTGATCGAGTTGCCACTGGAGATTCAAATACCCTCGGTCGCGTTTTTTGTTGTCTGTCGGCACGAGCAAAAATCACTGCCGAGGATTCAATTGGTGGTCGACAACTTAAAGACGGCATTGCAAACTGACTGATACAGTAGTGATCGAAACGATGTTGACGGAAATGACCTTGGCTGAAATGACGTCGACTAAAAAAATAGTGACTGAAACGACCCTGACTGAAAAAAATAATTAGAACTTATAGGAGAAAATGAATGAATGAGATCGCCAGCAAATTTATATGGGGGCATATCAATGTCAACGTTAGCGACTTGGATACATCGATAGCATTTTATGAAAAGCTGGGGTTTGAGATGTTTGTGCCGGCTATTCCGTACTTAAATCTTAGTAACGACCCCAGCGCAAAACCAGTTCATGACTCTGCCGCGACGGCCTTGGATATTCCCGTTGGCGCTACCGGCAGGGCCTGTATTATGCAATTGGACGCAGGCTTTCCAAAATTGGATCTGACGGAATGGTCGGTATCGACGGGTCGGTCGCCGTTGACTAATGCCGATCTCGGCATAGCGAGAATTTGCCTTGCGACCACTAACTTGGGGGAAGCCTATGACCAGCTTGTCGCACAAGATGTCAGGTTTATTTCAGCGCCACAACCCGCGCAAGATGGTAAGGCCGATATAGCGGTGTGTGCGGATCCGGATGGAGCTTTGATAGAATTGATCCAGCTTTATCTCGATAAGTGGTAATGCCTGCTACGGTCGATCAGGAATTTATGTTCTTCTCTACTTTTATGAGGAGCGCCCGTGGATCTGTCGACGTGCTAGCTATTTCATTTAAATTTTATTATTAACATTCAACATTAGCTCTGTGCCGGAACCTATGGCTGTTATCGAGTTATTTTTGTCAAAAAAACGAATGCCTTGTCAGTATTGGCATCGCTATCAGGAGTAAGAGTAAATGTTAGAGACTGGTTCCAGTAGTATCGAAGTGCAGGGGTATTGTGACCCGAAATTTGACAAAGTCAGAGATGTTCTTGCGGAGAGTATCGCGTCGGGTGCCGACGTAGGGGCTAGCGTTGCGGTAACTCTCGATGGAGAAATGGTTATTGATTTATGGGGTGGGTACCAGGATACCGGGGGCCAAAAATCATGGCAAAAAGATACGATCATTAACGTGTACAGCACCACAAAAACCATGTCTTTTGTGTGTGCCTTGCTGCTGGCAGATCGCGGAGAATTAGACTTTGACGCGAATGTGGCTAAATATTGGCCGGAATTCGCACAGAACGGAAAATCCGAAGTCAAGGTTTGGCATCTGATGAATCATGCCGCGGGGCTGTCGGGAATGGATCAGCCGACGACATCCGACGACATGTATGATTGGGAAAAGATGACCGCTGCTTTGGCAGCCCAAGCGCCGTGGTGGAAACCCGGAACTGCGACTGCCTATCATGCCTTGACGCAGGGGTACTTGATCGGTGAACTGGTTCGCAGGATTACGGGAAAGTCACTGGGTGAATATTTTAGAACTGAAGTGGCCGAACCGCTTGACGCGGATTTCTTTATTGGTGTGCCGGAGTCCGAATTCAGCCGAATCTGCGATCTCATTCCGCCGTCCGGTGATACTTCGTCTATGACGGGCGCTGAAGAGGGTTCAATCGCGGACCGAACCTTCAAAAATCCCTTAGGTAATGCCCTTGATTCGCGAACGGCTGCTTGGAGAAAGGCAGAAATTCCAGCGGCTAACGGACACGGTAATGCGCGATCCGTGGCGAAAATTCATTCTATTTTGGCCTGCAAAGGCGAAGCGCAAGGCATCAAGTTATTATCGCAAAAAACAGCGGAGTCGGTCATGATTGAACGCATTGGTGGCATGGATATGGCTCTCGGCATGCCCGTTAGATACGGCCTCGGTTTTGGCATAAACCCCCATGAACGGATATTGTCACCGAATGAAAATGTGTGTTTCTGGGGTGGCTGGGGTGGTTCTCAAGCGTTGATAGATCAGGATGCGAGAATGTCATTCTCCTATGTCATGAACAGGATGCACGATGGGCTAATGGGTGACATGCGATCCTATAATTTGAGCCAGGCTGTTTATAGTTGTCTGTGATACTCTCTGCGACCGTTTTAAATTGAACTGTAAAAACTCTTATAAGTGTAGGAAAACTGGATGGAGGTTGAGCTCTTAAGTAGCGCCCTCACATCCAGTGAACAGTCGCAGGGTGTATGTCATTCTTGATTGAATGGAGCGTTTGAGTTTTTGCCGTTTAAAGAAAAGGAGAGGTTGTTTTTCCGCTCGGTATCCGCATTAATGATCGGGCTTGTCCGTTAATGGCCTTACTGCCGGTGCTTTAGTTGCATAGAAAACCATCGCCATGATGATCAGACCTCCTAGTAAAACTTGCGGTGTTGGAATCTCGTCGAGAATCACGACAGCCAACAGTATGGCGTAGACGGGTTCGAGCGCTACGCTAACACTCACTATTTGCGCCTTCAATTCTGTCAGGCTTCTCACTAGCATTGCCTGCGGTAAGGCCGTAAAAACCACCCCTAGAATCAGCAACAAAAACCATTCCGCTGGCATGGGCAGCGGTGCTAGCAGCGCTGCAAAAGGCAGCATGCACAGTCCGGCGGCTAAATGTTGATAGAATGTGATTTGTAGAAAATGGTGCTGGCGGACAAATTTTCGATTCACCAGCGTGAAGAAGGCCAGAAGCAAACCAGACAGAACCGCGACTAACAAGGCGAGAGTTTCGCCATTTTGCAGGTTCCATTCAGGCACCAGAAAAATTATTCCGATAAAAACCCCCGCTGCGCTTACGACGCTTCTGAACTGCAACTTTTCCGAGAAAATAATTGGTTCAAGAAAAGTGACAAACATTGGGTAGGTGGCGAAACCGAGTACGCCGATCGCGACGGTCGACATTTGAATCGATGCAAAAAATGCACACCAATGTAATGCCAACAAAATACCGCTAACAGCCAATAGGAAAACATCCTGCTTTCTGCCGAGTAATATCGGCACTCGTAATATTTTCATCACTAACAGAAGTGACAAGACGGTGAAGAAGGATCTTCCAACAATAATGCTTACGGGACTAAGGGTCAGGAGCTTGCCAAACAAAGCTGTCGCTCCTAACAAGACAACGGCACTATGAAGTTCGATTAAGCTTGAGCGTTTCGGCATGTTTTGTTCAATATTTCAGCTTGTAGTTATTAAAGGCGCTATTCTAGTGTTAATGGTCGTCGACGTATATTGAGATAAGAGTCTAGTCTGAAAAAATGTCGACATGCCACGAAGGCTTTGGATGCTATTTTACCAGAAAAGAAAAGGCGATATTTTCGTCTATCCGGATAGATGAATAGGTCGCTAGATTTATGGTTGCTGGTTGCTGGTTGCTGGTTGCTGGTTGCTGAGTGCGGGCAGCGGGGCCTAGATAGTGCCTATCCAGAAGCTCGTATTTGCGAGCGCAGCGCGGCAATCTACTGGTGCAAGTGTACATAATTACGTGCTGGTGCGGCCTGCAGGAGATTGCCGCGTCGAGGCGTCGAACCGTACCGCTCGCAACGACATCGCTGAAAAACGCCTATTTCTGGATGGGCACTAGGTAGTAAACTTTGGACTAAACTGCGGGTAGTAAAACGACTGAGCTGGCGCGGAAAAAATACCAGGAACGGCCTTAATCTCGTGTGCGCATCGGTTGCTTTGGCGTTCACTGCAGGATACGGAATGGGGATAATCATTTTTGATGAACGACTATTTAGATGACTCGGTATCGTCGCTGCGTCTGGCGGTATTTCTTTCGGTATTTCTTCTTTTGGCGCTATTTGAGCTGTTGTTTCCGCGACGTAAATTAGCGGAATCTAAAGTGCAGAGGTGGAGTGCTAACATTGCAATTAGCGTAGTCAATACGATATTAGTTAGAGTTACCTTGCCACTGGCGGGTGTTGGCATGGCGTTGTTAGCGCAAGAGAAAAACTGGGGACTCATCAATCTGCTCGATGTTCCGGCATGGTTAGCTATACCGGTCTTTTTGCTATTGTTTGATCTCGCTATCTATTGGCAACACAGATTGTTCCACAAAGTGCCCCTGTTGTGGCGGTTGCACCGCATGCATCATACCGACCTTGACTATGACGTAACGACGGGCAACCGGTTTCATCCCGCTTCGATTCTACTATCAGCAGTGATAAAAATAGGCCTTGTCGTTGTACTGGGACCGTCACCTGTAACGATACTTGTCGCCGAAATAGTACTAAATATTACTTCGATGTTTAATCATAGCAATATCGATATTCCTGCAAAAATTGACCGTTTTTTACGATTTTTCATCGTTACACCGGATATGCACCGGATTCATCACTCCGTAAACGGTGCCGAACACAATCGTAATTTTGGATTTAATTTCCCTTGGTGGGATCGTTTGTTTGACACCTACCTCGATCAGCCTGCTATGCAGCAACAGACAATGGATATTGGTATTGATGGCTTTCGCACAGATCGGTCAATCAATCCTATCTCGCTGTTATTACAGCCCTTTCAAAAATGACCTAGGAGGCACCCGCAATCATGAGCTTAGAAATAGAGATACTTACCAGTACGATGGATTTGGTCGGCGTGGTTCAACAGGTTAACGGTGCGGACTGGGATGAACAAAACGAAATCGAATTGTATTCAGTTGACGCATTGAAGGCCTATCTTGAAAAGCAAGACGCCATTTTTATCCTGTGTTATCTGATCGATGAAACCGGATCAACCTTGGCGGGCATGGCTTCGGGTCGAATTGAACAAAAGCCCTATGATCATTATAAATGGCTTTATGTCGACGAAGTTGATACCTGCGCCAACCTCCGGCAGCGAGGCGTCGGTACTGCCTTAATGCATAAGCTATTAGAGATTGCCGATGATCGTGATTGTGAAGAAGTATGGCTGGGAGCCGAAGCCAGCAATGTTGTGGCTACCCAATTTTACGAAAGCTTAAACCCGACTGCAGTCGATGAAGTTATTGGCTATACCTTTGGTTTGTGATGAGAAGAATCGAACCAAAGATCTTCCGATGTTCTGTTTTGTTCAAATCAGGTCTTCCACTCTGGAACAGAGTCTATATAATGCAGCTTCCGCGCGCCCGTAGCTCAGCTGGATAGAGTAACTGGCTTCGAACCAGTTGGTCGGGGGTTCGAATCCCTCCGGGCGCGCCAATTCGTTGAATAATTCAATAATTTGCCTTTCTGTAGTGACAGAGGCGTTAGAGTTCTCGCCGCGTCTTCATTTATCACCAGCCGTTTAAACTTAATTTAGTTTACGTCAAGCCTATCCTTGAGTTACTCGCGTACTCTGAAGCTACAGTGTTTGCACGCGGCTCAGCTGTGTTCTTAGATGTTCAAACCTAAACGACACCGCAGCCACTTTAACCGGCTGCGTCTGGCGGTGTGCAATTACAGACACTAACTACCTGCCGCGGCCATTTCTTCTATTTCCGGCGAAATTTGTTGCGCGTGATGGCTGGCGATATATCCCATCAACTTGTCTGTCGCCATGGGTGGACTGAACAGGTAACCCTGTACGTAATCACAATTTAAAACTTCCAACATGTCCATCTGGTCAAGTGTTTCAACGCCTTCAGCGATGACTTGCATGCCAAAATTGTGTGCCATATCAATGATCGTTTTAACGAGTATATAAGCTTCTTGTTGTTCTGCCATATCGGAAACAAAGCTACGGTCGATTTTAATATAGTCAAAAGGGTATTTTTTCAGGTATCCCAGTGAAGAGTAGCCGGTTCCAAAGTCATCCATAGAAATACTGAAGCCGAGAGACCGTAAATGTTCCAATTGCTTTTTTGCCACCGCTTCGTTGTTGACCATCATGCTCTCGGTTAACTCTATGCTAATGAGGGTAGGGTCAATCTTGTTGCGTTCAATCATTTCGACTATTTTGCTACAGTGTTCATCATCGCCCATAAATTCCCGCACTGAGCGGTTAATCGAAAGTCCGATCGGCGTAGTCAATTTCGCGTTAATAACGAGCAGTCCGGCAATTGCTTTTTTGGTCACGCACTCACTGATACCGTGGATCAGTCCAAACTCTTCAGAAACAGGAATGAATTCATCAGGGTAAACCTGACCTACTACATCATCCGTCCAGCGCGCAAGAGCTTCAAAGTGCGACAGGTTTCTGGTTTTCGTTTCGATAATCGGTTGGTAGTAGGCCTCAAACGACTCCTCCTTAATGGCGCGGATTATTCGCTGACGAAGCAGGTCGATGCGTCTGGCGCGAGATTTCATTTCTTCGCTGTAGAATGCAATAGTATTCTTTCCCGACGTCTTAGCGTGTTCTAAAGCCTGTTCCGCGCAAGTAAATAACTCACGACAGTCTTCGGCGTCATGAGGAAAAAAACTGATACCGATCGAGACGGTGATAGAAATTTCTTTTCCCTCGGGAGTTTTGTGTTGAATATTCACATATCGCAGCAGTTCTCGAGCAAAAACAGACGTATCAGTGCGGTTTTTATTTGTGCAGAAAATACCGAATTGGTCGCCATTTAATCGCGATATAGAGACATCTTCCTCCGCGCAAAAGGAGCGAAGTTGACGTGCAAACTGTTTTAATAGCTGGTCTCCCGCCTCGTGCCCGTGCACATTGTTGATGACTTTAAAGTTGTCAAAATCGGTTAATAAGATTGATCCGTAGTTGAATCCGTTGGTGTTTTCTTCCAGTTTACTTTCGATTTCCGAATAAAATTGGTAGCGATTGATTAAACCCGTGAGATAGTCGTGGGAGGCCTGAAAAGCGATCAATTCGCGGGCCTTTTTTTCACTGGTTACGTCCCTGTGAACAGCAATGTGATTTAGAGCCGATCCGTTTGCTGAGATGAGAGCGCTGATAGCAGTAACAACCGGATACGTTTCACCGGTTTTTTTACGGTTGATCAGCTCACCTTGCCAGAAACTATTAGCTTCAATGTCGCTCCACATTTCCTGGTAGAAAGACTGTGGTCGAAGGCCAGAATTCAAAATTCTCGGATTTGTGCCGATCAGTTCGTGTCGCTCATAGCCGGACATCGCTATCAGAGAATCGTTGACATAAATAATGTCGTTATGAGAATTGGTGACAATAACCCCGTCGCTCATAAAGTCGTAAACCTGTTGTGCTATCCGGAGGTCAAAATTTTTCTTTCGCAATTCATTTGCGTTTAACAGCAATGAATTTTCGTGATTTCTACGTTCAATCTCAGCGGCTGCAGGTGCCGAGAAAAAATGAAAGGCAACCTCGACAATCTCTCTGCTCACAACCGGTGATTTGTACAGTGCGACCAAAATCCCAACAACGACTTTTGCGGTGTTACGCAGCGCAATTCCTACATAAGCGTCGATACACATCTCTTTAAGAAGCGGATCATCGGGGTACAGGGCTACTATTCCCTGCGGAATACAACAAACCTCCCTGTGTGATAAGTCAGCGCAGGGCGTCCCTGATAAAGGGTAGCTGAAATTGTCTTCAGGCCCCATTTTACCGTGTACCGCCAGACTTTTAGCCGTATTATTTTCCGCATCTATCGTAGCAATAAACGTGTAGTCTGCATTTGTTACTTCACTCAGTAAGCTTACGAGGTGGGAAAAGTAATTCTCGCTGCTGAGATTGCTTAGAGTATGTGCGATGGTGTGCAGTTTGTTGTCGTTACTCATAATTTTTGTTGTATTCCGTCGCGTGATCAAATGGGTCGGTGAGGAAGAGTAGGCCTAGGTCCCGAATTGTGTGATCATTGTTTTTAACTGACTAATGCTGGAGAACAGATTCTCGTTTGAGCTATTTACTCGTTGGCAGCCATCGAGGGTATGGTCGGCACTGTCGTTAATATTAACGATATTGCGGCTTATTTCTGCGGATACCTGGCTCTGTTCCTCTGCAGCGGTTGCAATTTGAATACTCATGTCATTTATCTGGTCCATATTTGATCGAATAATCGCTAGTGATTCTGTGGCGTTGTTTGCCTCCGTGACAGATGATTCAGCGTCGGTTTTATTATTTTCCATCGCTATTACGGCTTCACTGGCGGTATGTTGCAAATCGCTAATCATTTTACTGATTTCACCGGTCGATGACTGAGTCTTTGCGGCAAGAGAGCGGACTTCATCGGCGACGACTGCAAATCCGCGGCCGAGCTCGCCAGCCCGAGCAGCTTCAATGGCTGCATTAAGCGCAAGTAAATTGGTTTGTTCTGCGATGCTATTGATGACATCGACGACGCTACCAATCGACTCACTGTCCTTCGCTAACTGTGAAATAGTGATGGATGACTCACTCAAACCTGATGATAAGGCTTCGATTTTCCGCTTGGTTTGCTGCACAATCTCTTCGCCGCGGTGAACGCTGGTGAAAGCATCCTGGGTCGTTGAAGATGTTAATTCTGCATTTCTGGCTATTTCCTGAACAGTGGCGGTCATTTCAGTCATGGCGGTGGAAACCATGTCAACTTCCTGATGGAGAGACGACATGTTTTCTTTTGTATTCTGGGTTTCCTCGCTAGCGTGGTTGGCAGATTTAGCTAACGATCCAGCGGAATCGGAGGAGCGCCAGATAATGGTATTTTGTTGCGCTTTTAAAAACTTCATGACTAACTGGAGTTGTCCCAGTTCGTCGGCCCTGCCCGTGTAAACCTGTTGTGCGACCTCATTTTTAAATATTGATTCAGAGCTTTTGGCGGCGTCAGTCCACGGCTTTAACAAAAGCCTGAAAAAGACCGCATTGAGAAAGAGTGTGCTGATCAGTGCGATAGCGAAGGCTTCGTTCGTTTTTGAGCCGAACAGTAAGCCTGCGCCCAGACCAATTAGGAGAGACAGAAAACTCACGCCGAAGGTCTTGGTGGAGATGGGAAGTCGTTGAATCATTCCCAGTGGTTTTGGCTGTCCTTGTGGCCCCAGCTTGTTGTAAAGGCTCTCAGCCCGGTTAATGGTTTCTCTGTCAGGTTGTACGCGAACGGATTGGTAGCCGTCCTCTTCGTCTGGACCCATTGCAGTGACGAAGGCATCGACCCAATAGTGGTCGCCGTTCTTACATCGATTTTTTACCAAACCCATCCAGGGTTTGTGTTCTCCAAGCGTATTCCACAGGTCCTTAAAGGCTGCTTGTGGCATATCGGGATGCCGAACCAGATTGTGGGCCTGTCCGATGAGTTCGTCTTTTTGGAATCCACTGATGTCGACAAAGTCGTCATTAACATGTGTGAGAACCCCTTTTCGCGTCGTGGTACTGACAATACGCTGGTGACTCTGGTAGTTGTGTTCGTTCTGAGTGACTGGATTATTTACTCGCATAATAGCTGCTCTCAATTATATCGAATGGCGTTGTCGATGGCGGGATATAGTTGTTTTAAGTCAAAGGGTTTTCTCAGGATGCAAAGTGTTCCGGCTTGCATCATCTTTTCTTTTTCTGCAGATGAGGCGTAACCGGTAATACCGATGACCGGAATGTGTTTTGTCGCTGAATTTTGCTTGATTAACTCACAAGCAGTGCTGCCAGACATGCCGGGCATGTGAATGTCCATGAAAATAATATCGGGCTTGTGGCTATTGGTCTCAAAACCGGCTTCGAATCCGTCGACAGCGAACAGATATTCAGCGTGCGGAATGTGTAAGCGGATTAATGTGGCCAGTAACTCAGCCACTTCCGAGTCATCGTCGACGATTAGGATTTTCAATTTCGTCTGGGGTTTTCCGTCGCCAGTTGCGTTTCGAGCTACAGCAAACTCTTTGACACTTTGCTTGTTAAAGCGACGATGTCCGCCAGGGGTAACAGTGGTTTTTAATTTGCCGGAGTTGGCCCAGTTCCTGACTGTGATAGGGGAGACGTGGAACTGCGCGGCGACCTCGGCAGGTGTGAGCCACTCCTCTTTACTATTTACCTTTTTTTCCGTCATGGGATTACCATATTTGGGTTATATCGATCAAACCTATCGTTATTCATGATCGATTTGATGGGTTTATACCGATTTAAATCTATTAAATCTATCATTTTTGTTCCATTTCCAAGCGCTAAATGCGTAAACGACTCAATCTATGACTTAAATCAACTTTTCTGTGGCATTGGCGGAAAATCAACATTTGATAAGCCGTGGCAGGTGCTGAGCGCGCGGGTCACCTCAATTGATGGATGCAGCTGCCAGTACGAAGGTGATCGAAGAGCCTGTAGGCTATAAATTTCTCGATGATTTACTTGTAAAAGGCGTTTTTCATTTAGTCTTGTATCTCTCTATACAGCTCCTCTGAAGGCGGTTTTAAGAATTCTCCGAAAGAGTCTGAGGAAGCCCTTGCGCAACGGTAGGAGGGTCGAATATCGTGTGACTTCGGATGACGTAAGAAATTAGAGAATCGAACATCGACGGGCTAGTCTTAATCACAATTTCTACACCTGAAACAGACAGAACTTTAGTGGTACTGGATTTACTACTAGTTAATACCTGGCGTGTGGAAAAATGAATCTTAGGTTTTTGGTGAGCATTGTTCGTATAATCAATCGTTGGTATGCCGACATTGGTCGCGAGCATAAAATAATAATGAGAGAAAAATTATGACAAGAATCGTTTTGATGTCTGTATCGGGGTTATTACTTCTTTTTAATTCAATTACTTCATTTTCCGGAGAAGTGATAAATCTCCCTTATCAAGCCTCTAAAGACGTGACATGGGAAGGGGGGGACAAATCTTTTTTCTCAAAGCAGTGGAAAACACAAGTTGTTACCAATGTATCAGTTCCCACCATGGAGGTTTTCCGGCCAGACGCAAGCGATAGTAATGGCGCTGCGGTGATTATCGCACCTGGTGGCGGTTTGTATGCCCTGAGTATTACCAGCGAAGGAACCGAAGTAGCAGAATGGCTCGCCGCGAAGGGGTTTACCGCCTTTGTTCTCAAATATCGTCTAGTGCCAACGGGAGAAAATGGTGTTCAGGAAGCATCTGATGCTGGTATCGATATATTAAATACGGTAAAACCCATATTACCACTTTCTATTGCTGACGGTTTGGCGGCGGTCCAATATGTCCGCTCGCAGGCGGCGGTATTTGATGTCAATCCTACAAAAGTTGGTTTCATGGGTTTCTCAGCCGGTGGAGCGGTCACAATGGGAGTGACACTCAACTATGATATCGACAGTCGGCCTGATTTCGTTGTGCCTGTTTATGCCTGGATGACGGTGTTGGGAGACTATAAGGTACCTCATGATGCGCCACCGATGTTGGCTATATGCGCTTCCGACGACCCTCTGGGCTTAGCTGGCGACAGCGTGAAATTGTATAGTGCCTGGCATGCCGCGAAAAAAACCGCTGCATTACACATGTTTTCCAAAGGCGGGCATGGTTTTGGTATGCGCAAACAAGGACTCGCTGCCGATCATTGGATTGAGCGTTTTTATGAATGGTCGGTCACTGAAGAAATAGTTGTAATGAACGCTTCTGGTATGAATAACAGTTAGTGTTAGTTTAACTATCGGTTGTAGGTTGTAGGTTATTGATCTTGAAAAAACGATATCTGAATATTTTCCCATCGAATTGGGCTAGATGGTTAGAGGCTGCAGGGACGTGGGCGCCACTTTGGTTGGGGCTTACCATAGTCGTTGCTTACCTTCTGGTACGTTGCGTGTTTGACGGCTTTTTCATGGCAATTTGGGGGATGCCGCCGGGCGTCAACCCCTTCTGGCTCAGTGAGACCTGGTGGACTGAGTTCGTAAACGCGCTATTGCTGGGATATATTGCTGCTGTTTTTATGATAGCGCGGCGTGGAGTTGGCGATGATCTCGGTGCGTTACGTCCTCAGTTCCCACTCTCCGTCAATGATTTCGATAAGATTGGTTTTGCGGCAACGGTATCGCCTGGATTGGCTGTACGATTATTTGAGCTCAGTGGGCTGGCCATCGGGTTTATGGTTGCCTATTTAGATCCACAACTATCATCTGGTACTGAAGTATCGGTGACAAACCCGATTTTCATGTGGGCACTATTCCATACCTCCCTGTTCGTGTGGGCCGTATTCGTCCTTCTCGGCGCAGATCTGAGAGTTACTCGAAGTTATTATTATGCGGGGAAAAACCTGCTTGAAATAGATCTGCTAAATGTTCAATCAATGTCAGCCTTTGCACGTAGAGGGTTGCGCAGCGCGTTAACATGGGTGGTTTTTTCAGTTATTTTTTCTCTGTTTTGGCTTGGCGAGGGCACGGCTGCCAGGCAAAATATTTTCCTTCTTGTTGCGACTCTTGCAATGGCTACCGGCGCTTTCATTTTTCCGTTGATTGGTGTGCGTTCCAACATATTGGCAGTGAAAAATTCTGAGCTCGATCGCCTGCGGGCTGAAATTCGGGTAGAGCGAAAGTCAATTATGAAGCCGATATCCGCGGATCGTACAACCAGTCCGAGGCTGGCAAACTTAATCGCTTATTACCAGCTTGTTGAGCGAGCGCGAGAATGGCCAATCGATGCAGTTAACATACTCAAATTCTGCTTGTATATGTTGATTGGGCTCGGGTCTTGGTTGGGTGCCGCGATTGTGGAGCGTTTACTGGACAGTTCGCTCGCAAGCTAAAACACCGGACGCTAGATAGTGATGCAATCAGTGAAATAATGCATGTAATTTTGCACCGACCAAGCAAGTCCAATTATCGCTAATTGTAGTCTCTTAAGCTGTGAGAAAGTACGCGGCAATTACGTTGTCGAAGAGAGTGATTCTGAATGTACAATTGCCACAGGACGCTTTTTTGTAGTAGTTTAAAGACAAAGATATCAGTCTTACAGATAGCTAATACATTATCTCTGTTGTCATAAAGCCTCGTCACAGGAGGCCTTTTTAGTCCACCATTTGGAGTCATTGATGGAACTTATTCTTATTCGTCACGGTTTACCCGAAAAACGCATCAATGACGACGGATCTCCTGCGGACCCACCCTTGTCGCAATCAGGGCTGCAACAAGCCGATAAAATGGGTGCCTGGTTAAAGGATAGAAAAATAGATCGCCTTTACTCGAGTCCTATGCAAAGAGCGATGCAGACGGCGGAGCCCTTATCTGCGCAAAAAGATCTTCCGATTGAAATTCATGAGGGCGTCGCTGAATACGATCGAAAATCGGATTTATATATACCGGTAGAAGAACTAAAAGAGCTGGATTATGATCGCTGGAAGAGGCTTATGTCTGGCGAGACCGAGATCGATTTCCCCAAATTCGCAAAAACAGTGTGTGATAGCCTCGAAGAAATTGTTGAGGATAATAAGGGTAGGCGGGTGGCAGTTACCTGTCATGGAGGGGTGATTAATGTCTGGGCTGCCCACGTGATTGGACTGCAACCTCGAATGTTCTTTAACCCCAATTACACCAGCATCAACACGTTTATGGCTGCCAGCTCTGGAGAGAAATCAGTCGTGACATTGAATGAACACAGCCATTTGTTATAGTTTTGGTCCGTAGACCAGCGTACGCGATGCTTGACTAATGTTAAGTGGGCAGTGACTGGCTAATAGTGATCCGGAGATGTTGATCTAAATTTGATGTTCTTGCTGTAGTCGAATTCTCAACCGAAAAGCAGGGCTTTTTTTATCGCTTTCTATTGTTACGTTCACCTGTAGTTCACAGCCTCGCAGGACGCCCGACCGCTACCAGCGCAGCTCATTTGACCTGTTAACCTCCTAGGTAGCAAGGCTGGCAAGCTGGTTTGCGGCCTGTGTATTGGTAGGCTTAATTGGAAATCAGCCGGCTCTCGACCCTTTGATATAGAAATCCTAAACTTGCCATTATCACCGCTACTGCAGTTGCTAACAGCAGACCACTGTAACCCCCCGTTGCAATTATCACGCCTCCAAGAATCGGGCCGGCCACAGCGGCAATACCCTGAACGCCCGGTATCAGAACTGCATATCGATCGCTTAAATTTCCGACACTGGCCATTTGATAAGCGAGGCAATAACTCCAGGCCGCTGAAAATAACGTGACAGACATAAGGAATATCATCCAGCTGTCGGTCGCCGACAATACATAAAATATGATGAGTAGTAGGATCGACGAAAAAACATGAGGGAATGAATGTCCGAGACGGTTGCCAATAGCTGCAGCAATGACGGCTCCAGCGAATCCTCCAAGCGTAGAAACAGCAAGCGTGACAGCAATGTCTTCATAACTATAGCCCCTACTTACGCCGAGCCTTTCAACGAAAGCCCAAATTGCCGACATTAAACAAAAGTGGAGCAACAAACTTGCCATCGATAGGACAATAGCATGCGTGGGTTGTGTGCTGTTGCTATTTGCTTTTTCTACTACTACTGAATTTAACCACCGGGAAGAAATACTCATCGCTATAATAAGAGAAGCGAGTGTTATCCAGCATCCCAAGTAACCAAAGGTAGAAAATACCCATGTAGGTAGACTGTAAAATAGTAATAACGCAGTCGCTTGTTGTACTGCAATCATAATCCCGAAGTTTCGTTCACTCTCCGTCGAACTGGAAATAATGGAAACACTAGTGCCGTATAGTAGGCCGCTACCTAATCCACTAACCGCGAGTGACGCGAGTAGTAATCCGGTTGAGCTTGAAAACCCGCATCCGAGCAGTCCGGGAACGAGGAGGAAATAGCCGGTTGAAACCAAACTCTTGTGCTTAAAACGGCCAAAAAAGAAAAATGCCAGAACAGAGGTCACCAGAAAACCGGTGAAATAGATGCTGATTATCACTCCAACTTGTTGTTCGTCTAAATGAAGGTGTTCGGCAATCAAACCAACCACGAGCGGCAGTATTAAGAAAATGAGTCCGCCCGCAGAAGAAGACATAAAAACAGCAATCAGACTGGTTGTTTTTCCGGTGATCACGGGTAAGTACCCTTTATTGTTTGTACTGACTTAGATCGCTTACTATGCTGCGGTTTAAAGCTGATTATAATGCCACCTATGCTGATTAGCAGCCAACACAATTCCATTAGGAATGCGGACATGTTGAACTCGTAAATTAGCGAGAGCAATATTAATAGCGCGCCCAGCGCATTGAGTACCGAATAGGATAAATCACTGACCTGTAATTTCTTTATGTGCAGGAGGAAGTAGCAAATAAGGATGACAAAAACCCCGATATTTCCTAACAGATCGTACCATTCGTAGTTCACACTAGTCGCTCCTTTTTAGCTATTGTGCCTTTCAGGTTTGTCACAACAGATTTCTCCAGTCAGGGTGGCTTCCGCCGTTCGTGATATCGTTTAAAACGCCTTCAAGGTAAGTAATATCGCCAATGCTATATAGCTTGCTCCAGCGCTCTCCTTTTTCTAGAGCTTGCCAACAGCCCGCAGTAAACTCGTGACAGTTTTCCTGCATCACAATCGAGAAGTTTCCAACGCGAACCAAGTAGGCTGTCGTAATTCTATGCTGGTCGATGAGTTCTTCCCTGCGAGCCACGTTGATCTTAAGTTCTGTTTGATTGAGCTCTACAGGCGTCCATACTTCCTGGAATTGAATCAATTCATCGTTTATCGTGACTTGGCCGCTTTCATGTAACTTCCCGTTCTCTATGGACAAAATTGTCTGATCTTCCATATGCTCCTTGGTTAAATCCAGCTCATGTACAAACTTGATAGTCGGTGCTGCCCAATGTGTCAGCCCGGAAAATGCCGATGTTCCCGATGATTCTCCGCCATTTACCTGTAGCGGCCACCGCATATCCGCAAAGAATGCCCCCGCCTGTAACCAATAAACTGTCGAGTCTTCGTAGGGTTCTCCTTCGGCAACCGAGAGTGATTCCCTACGCCAGACGCCTGTCAATTCCTGTAATGTTGTTTCCACAATTCTAAGCTCTCCGATGTGAGGTTATGTGTCAGCTTATATGGCGCTGACAAATAGGCTTAAGCCATAAACTTAAGATAGTTGTCGTGGAAATCGGAAATCGCCCTTTCGTAGTTAACCGCAATTGGTCCTACGTTAAAATGTTCGCTGCGTATATTCTTTTGAATGTTCTCGATAATATTTGCATCTTCACCTTTTGTAATTGCATTAAATTGCTCCAAAAACGCATCGATATCGCCCCCGGGAACGCCTAAAATGCGGATATTCATTTTTGTTTTTTCCGGACTGAGTGGCACCAGGTCGGCTAAGATAAAAAAACTGCTGCCGGTAAATATCGGTAAATTCGGGAAAATAAAATGCGCGCCGTTTTCGGAATATCGTTCCGGCTGACTTTCGATGTGAGGAATATCGATGAGTGGGCTACTGCCTTTTGCATCTTCTCGAAATTCTTCTTTAAACGGTTCGAAAGATATCCAATGTAGCCCGTGCTGTGAAAACTCTCCTTCTGAATGATCTAACACCTTTAGTGTTTGCGGGTGCACATACCAAAGATGCAGCCAATCAATGTGGTTTTCGATGTACAGTTTCCAGTTGGCATCAAAAACAAAACTGTCGCTTTTCAATTCCTCCAATTTCACAGCTTCGAAGACATCGAGTTCTGATTTAACCCCTGCTATCCAGTCGTCAAATGCCACGGGTGGGTGTTCGTCGGAATGAACAAATATTAGTCCCATCCAACTGGCGACGCTGCCTTTATGCAAACCCAATGTTTCGGTCTCAATTGCGTCAAATTGATCTCGGCTGGCAATACCACGTAATTGACCGTCTAGGCGATAGGCCCATTTATGATAGGGACATACTAGCGTACGACAGCGCCCTTCTCCTTGAACGAGTTGCGCGCCGCGATGCCGGCAAACATTATGCAGCGCTCTCAACTCATTCTGTTCATCGCGTATGACAATTAGTTCGTTAAACCCTGCCGTTACCGTTGTGTAACTGCCAACTTCGGGCAAATCGGTTTCCAGTCCAGCGTATAACCAGTTACCGCCAAAAAGGTTCTGCTTTTCCTTATCCAACCAGCTCTGTTCGTAATAAGCTTCAGCGGGTAGTTTATAAGTGGGTATGATGCTGTCATTCATAATTTTCTCGCAGATCAAGGTGTTCAGTTCAAGTGAACGGCTATAGTAATAGGAATGTGAGCAAAGAATTATATGATTTCTGAGTGGCGTAGTATGATTTCTGAGTAGCGTAGTATGATTTCTGAGTAGTTTCGAATATTATTGGAAGATATTGAGGTTGGCCATCTTCAATAGACGCTGGCGAGTCGTATTGCCGCGACTATCGGTTTTGATGTGAGCATCGGTAAAAGAGGAAATAATGTCGAAAATCCCGTCCGATGACCCCTATTTAGCAAGAATTGGGCGAAGATACTTCGAGCGGCTCAATGAAGTATTAGTCGATCGTTTTCCAGAAATTTCGCCTATAAATGTACCGGAAAAAGGGACTCTTGCGGACTTTTATCCGGCGGTACAAAATCTTTCTATAAAAAATGATTTACCGGGTCTTGGTATTGAATTTGGGTACCGTATTCGCGTATCCGATTATGGCGTGGTTGGCTTAGCGACCGCCAGTACAAGCTGTCTGGCTGAAGCGATTGAGACTCAAATGCGTTTTTTGACCATTCTTACTGTTGCGGAAAAATTGGCTAAGCGCCTGACTCAAAAAAACAAGTTGATGGAACTGGCGATAAAACAATCAACGGTGACTGAATCACTCGATCGGTTTCTGATTGAATCTGAATTGGCGGCGCAATTGCGGTTTATTGGTGACTTGTTACCCACTGAGAAACCGTCAACGTGTACTTTACATTTGCCCTATTCGTGTCCAACGAGCCCGCAGCACTATGAAAGCTTGCTGGGATGTCGTGTCATGTTTAGGCAGAGCGAGGCGAAAGTGACGTTCCCTGCATCATGGATGGATAAGTCCTTGCAAACGTCAGATAAATTATTGTCTCCGCTACTGGCTGAACGATGCCAGTCGATAGTGGCACGAATGGAAGTCGCGGTAGATTGGGTCATGAGAGTCCGCAATTACTTGCTGATCAGTGGCAAGGTAATGCAAGGATTAGGTGCGACTGCCGACGCACTTGATATTCCCATCCATACTCTGCGCTGGCGTTTGTATAAGAATGGAACGAGTTACAAAAAAATTACGCACGATGTTCGGATGCAATTAGCTTGTCAGTATCTCGAGGACACGCATCTTACCTTGCAACAAATTGGTTACCAATTGGGTTATAGCCAGCCGAGCAACTTCCAACTGGCTTTCAAGCGTTACTTCGATATACCGCCGGCCCAGTGGCGCCTTTCCGAGCGACATTTCAGTGATCAGAAATAGCCGTCGATAAATAAATTTCATGGCGTACTCGGACAAGGTTCATCCGCCATTACGCTGCAATTTTGACAGGATGTTGTTTCACGAGTGTTCTTTTTGTTTCCACAATTGACTTGCGATTCCAATGCTAGAATGACGGTTACAGGGTTGTCCATTGTGTGTCTAGAAACAAAAAAGTTGAGAATCAGAATGTCCTACGATTATGTCCTAATGAGATTGTCAAAAATCATCCTTTTTTGTACTTTGATTGCACCGCTTACTTCGGCTGCACAAAATACTTATAGCGATCAGGTGCAAGAAATGTACGTCGCCTACTATGGGCGGCCTGGGGACCCAGGCGGGCTAGAGTTTTGGGCTGAAAAGTTAAATGATAGCGGTGGTGATCTTGCGGAAATTATCGACGAATTCGGGACATCAACGGAATACACAGAACGTTTCGGAGGCCTCGACGAGGAAACCTTAATCAACGCAGTATACCTCCAATTACTAGGGCGTGATGCTCACAGTGGTGGGCTGTCATTTTATCTCGAGAGGCTAACGACTGGCGAAATGAGTTTGGCGAGCATTGCTCTCGATGTCATCAATGGCGTCAATGACGATGGTAGTGACGCTGGTATTGTCAACAATAAGCTTGCAGTCGCTAATGTTTATACCCAAGCGGTTGACGATGGCTTATTCGACTATTCCTTCGCTCAGATCGATGACGCTAAAATCTTACTGCTCACAGTCGACGAAACAGAAGAGTCCTTGGTCAATGCCCTGGATGTAGTAGAGGGTTATGGCGACACCGGTGCAATTGTTCGCGATGGAACTAAAAACATCCTGTTGATTGTCGCCGACGATATCGGTGTAGACAATATTGAGGTCTATAAGGAACAGCCTAACTATAGCCCTAATACGCCCAATATCGACAGCCTCGCCAGCGACGGGGTGCTGTTTAGAAATGCCTGGGCCAACCCTAAATGCTCACCGTCTCGCGCCAGCTTGCTAACCGGTCGCCATGCTTTTCGACATGGGGTCACTCATCCCGGACGGGAGGGAACATTGGCTGCCAGCGAAGAGACTATCGCCGAAGTATTGTCGGCAGCGGGCTACAAGACGGCCATTTTCGGCAAGTGGCATTTGGGTAATGTCTATCCAAGCGATCAGGGTTTCGACTATTTTTCAGGCGCGCTGGGAAACATTGAAGATTATTACAATTGGGAAAAAACGCAAGGTAGTATCGACACCAATACCAATGAAATTACCAATACGACAGAAAATGAAACCGTCTACGCGACCCAGGTAGTCACAGAAGAATCGCTGGCCTGGATCGAACAAGCCAGCGGGCCCTGGTTTGTCGAGGTTGCCTACAATGCGCCCCATTCGCCTTACCACGTACCACCTTCCGATCGCTACAGTAGCTTTTCATTACTCGGGGCCGAGGGCGACGCTTGCACCCGCAGCGCTAACACCGACAGTCAAGCTGATTGTTATCGAGCTGCCGCAGAAGCCATGGATAGCTATATCGGCGACCTATTGGCTGGCATCGATCCGGCGGTGCTTGCCAATACACTCATCATTTTTGTGGGTGATAATGGCACTCCCGGTGAAGTGGTCATTGAAGAATCGGGCCTGCCATTTTCTTCCGATCATGCCAAGGGCACTGTTTACGAGGGAGGGGTTAACGTTCCGCTGATTATCTCAGGAGGGGCGAACATCGGCATAGATAGTTCGGAAGTTATCGACCTTATTCAGATACAGGATTTATTTTCGACGATGTTAGACCTTGCGAATGCCGCGAGCTCCAGTTCGATGATTGATGGTCAAAGCCTGATTGGTTACCTTGATACCGAAACAGCTGCGCCGAGTCCCAGAACCAGTCAGTTCACAGAGCTCGCTAGTGTTAATGAAGGCCTCGATCGCTGGGCCATATCAAACGGACACGGCAAGTATATCTACAATGAAGGCGTCGAAGAATGTTATGACCTCGATTCGGATCCCGGAGAATTGCTAGAACAATATGCCGTGCAAGGTCTAGTCGAAACGGATTGCGATATCTTGAAAACGAGCCGGCCTCAATGAGCTAGCCTAGTAAAGACCTGTTTTTTCGAGTCACCGTAATTTTTTCGTGACAAGACTGTTGACCCGCTTTATATATTGGCATATTCTGTGCCATAAATTTGGTTTCCCGTTTTATTAAAATTGAAAGGGTTACTTTCCCGCCACAAAAGGACACACATCATGGAATTCAAACGCACACCCGACGAGTGTTTTAAGGATCTCCCAGACTACCCATTTGAAGCCAATTACCAACAGGTCGCCGACGGCGAAGGCGGAGAATTGCGCATGCATTATGTGGATGAAGGCCCGGCAGACGGTGAAGTTGTGTTGCTGATGCATGGCCAGCCCAGTTGGTCTTATTTGTATCGTAAAATGATTCCTCTGTTTGTGCAGTCAGGCTACCGAGTGATTGCTCCGGACCTGATTGGCTTCGGAAAATCTGACAAGCCGACGGAGCGATCGAGCTATACATATGCTAATCACGTCGCTTGGGTGAAAAGCTTGCTGGAATCGATTGATCTGCGGAACATCACACTTTTCTGTCAGGATTGGGGCGGTTTAATTGGGTTGCGGGTTGCAGCGGAAAACGCGGATCGATTCGCCCGTATTGTGGCGTCTAATACCGGCTTGCCCGATGCCAAAGGGGTCGAGGCTGAAAACTTTGTAGAAGCGAGCAAACCGATGCACGCTTATTATGAATCACTGGCTGTTCCAGCTAATGCGCTGGAGATGGGGATGGCGATGGCCGGCGATACCTCAGGTATGGGTTTTATGCACTGGGTAAAATACTGTGGAGAGTCGGCGGGCTTCTCGCCACAAGCCGTTTTGACCATGAGTACCGGAGGAGCTCTCTCCGAAGGAGAGCAGCGTGCATACGGTGCACCGTTTCCCGACGAGAGTTTCCTGGCGGGTGGAAGGCAGTTTCCTTCGCTGGTTCCCATTATGCCAGACAACGCCGCGATTACCGCAAACAGGGCCGCTTGGGCAGTGTTCGAGCAATGGGACAAACCTTTTTTAACGGCTTTTTCTGATTCTGATCCAGTAACCAAAGGCGGTCATGTTCGTTTTCAGGAATCAGTGCCAGGTGCCCAGGGCCAACCCCATGTCACCATCAAAGATGCCGGGCATTTTTTGCAGGAGCAAGCGCCAGAAGAATTGGCCGCTGTAACAATGAAATTGATCGCAGACAATCCGCTGTGATGTGAACGTATAATGCCCTGAAGTTATGCGCTTTCTTAACGGGGAGCGCATTCATTTAAGAAAATAGTTCTGTCGAAATTGAACTTTCTTGCGACCTTGGCGGGATAGCAGGGCTATCTAATCTGCGAACCGGCATCTCATCTTTTCTTAGGAACGGTGAAAATTCGGGCCGGAACAACGACCTGACATCAGTAATACCGGAGAAGTAGACATGAACGGTGATTTGGAATGCTGCTCATTGGCCTCCCGATCTAGGATCTAACAGGTGAAATCGACAAATCCCTTCCGTGTTCCGTGGCCTCAATTTCTTCGGCTAATTCTCTCGAACAACTAGGCCGTCCGACTTCTGTTACCTAAAAGGAATTTATCTCCATTGCACTGGCAGTTTTCTTACCGCTTAAGACCTTCGTTTATTAACCTACCTCTCTGATCTAAATCGATAATCCCGACCTGAGGATTCTTTATGGGTTTAAGATTGAGCTATAGTTAGAGTTAGAAAGAATTTGGAACATTGAATATGCTGAAGAACACAGCCCAGCGTTCATCTGTAACTTAGAGAATCCTACTACTAAGGGTGAATGAGATGAGGACTTTGCCTTGCAGAAATGGATACTATTAGCTGTTATGTCCATAGCAGCCTCTATTTCCACCACCATAGCGGACCCACTCGTATTTGCGATTTCTGGGATTGAGGAAGATACCGACAGCTTCAGGGTTGCACAATCAGTTGCCAGCGATATCGCCCAGCGATGTGGCACTAAAATCTCCCTTACATTGATTCCGTACCAGCGTCGAAATGATCTTTTGCTTTCTGGCAGAATCGATGGGAGTTTTTCCGACGGCAATCGATATGATGAAGGAATTCCGGGGTTAATTAGAATTGAACAACCCGTTGTAAGGTATTCGATCTTTGCGTTTAGTAAAATGAAAAACCTAAAAGTCGCTGGATGGAAAAGTCTGGAAAATTACAAAGTTGCTTATAATTCGAGCTCGGTAATTGTCAAAAAAAAGCTGGCATCGAAAAAAGAGAATACCATTTCCTTTACGCACAATGCAGCCGCCCTAAAATTTCTAGTGTCCGGTCGAGCCGACGTATTTGTTGGTACTCGACTCTCAGTTGAACCACTACTCGAACGAGGCGATTTGAAATCTAGTGGTATAGTCGCTCTCCTACCGCCCCTCGAGGTTTCATACAGTTACATGTATATCTTGGGCAAACATAGCAAGCTCGCAACATGCTTTAACATCGCCCTGAGGAATGCGAATGAGAACAAGACCTACGAAAAAATATTGAACTGAAATTTCTTAGGACGTTAGTTTATCAAGAACGTTAGATAGGCCCTCGAATAAAGAGCAGCTGTATGAAAGGCAAGTATTTCAAATGGCAATTTGGCGGATGCTATCTAATGGGGGACCCATACGATCCAGCGCTACCGTGGGTCTTTAGAAGAAATATTAAATAAGACGCAAAAGGTCTTGTTTCACTGAATTACGCTTGCGGCTAGTTGAGTCCCTGTTTTTTGTTTCTCATTCAATAAATGTCTATTTCCGAATTTACTCTTAGTGCGCGAGTAGAGTGGCTCTTTGCTCGAGTTCCTTTTGCGGTCATGATAGTGTGTGCCTTTATGTCAAAAACCTAGCTGCAATACAAAATACCCGACGACCCAAAGAAACCATCGACGGGTCGCATCGCAGCACCCAGATAGCACTGTTGAGAGAAAAGTACATCGGAGAATAAAACCACATGACCGAAATATCACTATCGAGAATCATAGCCCACTGGAAGGAGAAAGGGCCGAACAAGCCTTTTATCTCCTTCGAGAACGAGACAGTAACCAGGGCCGAATTTGATGCCTCCACCAATCGCCTGGCACGCGCCTACGCAGCGATCGGAGTCAAGGAAAATGACTTTGTTACGATCGCGTTGCCCAATGGCATCGAGTTTTTTGCCGCTTGTTTTGCAACATGGAAACTAGGAGCGACACCGCAGCCGATCTCGGCCAAATTACCTAAGCTTGAGCGCGATGCCATTATTGAAATTGGCGCGCCGGCGTTGGTGGTTGGAGCTGCACCGGGGACGCAGGGGGCTGTTACCTGTATTGATATCGGTTTTGTGCCCGATCCCGACTTGGATGACGGTGAGTTAGCTGAGAAAACAGCGAAGCATTTTAAAGTCATGACCTCTGGTGGTTCGACGGGTCGGCCAAAATTGATCGTGTCAGAATCACCGGCTATAACCGATACGGATGCGGCCCGGTTTGGATTTGAGCCGGAGCAGTCGTCGGTCATCCCCGGTCCGCTGTATCACAACGGTCCGTTTTTGTGGGCGATGTCCGGGCTCTTTCTCGGCAACCATGTCAGTGTTTTTGCGCGATTCGATGCCGAGGACATGTTGCGGCAGATGGACGAGAAAAAAGCGAGTCTGGTTTATATGGTGCCGACAATGATGCTGCGCATCTGGCGGCTGCCGGAAGAGGTACGCCTGAAATACGACCTCTCGCATCTAAAGGTATTATGGCATTTGGCAGCACCTTGCCCGCAATGGCTAAAAGAAGAGTATATCGACTGGCTTGGTCCAGAGGTTATTTATGAACTTTATGGCGGCACAGAAGGTCAGGGCACAACCATAATCACCGGTGCTGAATGGCTGGAGCATCGTGGTTCGGTGGGCAAGCCGCAGGCGGGTTGCGAAATGAAAATTGTCGATAAAAATGGAGAGACCTTAGCTGCAGGTGAGATTGGTGAGGTCTTCTTAATGCCGGAGGGAGGGCAGGGCTCGACCTATCACTATATAGGTGACAAAGCCAAGGAGATCGAGGGAGGCTGGGAAAGCCTTGGCGATATGGGTTATATGGATGAAGATGGCTATCTCTATCTGGCCGACCGTCAAACCGATATGATTCTGTCAGGCGCAGCTAATATCTATCCGGCTGAAGTCGAAGGTGCGATCGAATCCTTTCCCGGTGTTCGCGGCTGTGCAGTTATTGGCTTACCCGATGAAGATATGGGTAATCTGGTTCATGCTATTGTTGATGTGCCAGAGGGCAACGTCGCGGAAGATGAACTTGTCGCTCATCTAAATGAGCGTCTTGTTCGTTACAAAGTCCCAAGAACCTTTGAATTTGTTGGTGACCCGGTTCGAGATGATGCGGGTAAGGTACGCCGTAAACAGCTACGGCAAGAACGAATAACCAGTTAGTTGTTGTCTCTCTAAATTCTACTTAACGGGTTCTCCGGAATCCGTCTTTCTCTTTCCTCTATTGAAAACGGACACGTTTCCTTCTTTTTCTTTACGCTGATCGCCATTCCGATAGGGTCGACAAAACACTTCAATAGAGTCGCCTTAACACACCGATAAAAGCGCCGTAACCCTCCAATAGAAGCGCCGGAACGCTGTTGGTAGCGATTTTATCGTAGTGCTGCACGAAGCGGTCTTTAATTTCACTGTCTCTGGGTTACACGTTCGTCGCTCCTGTCTTATTTTGGCCTGAATGCTCGATTACCTGAGGTGATGCTTGTACTGTGTATCGATTGTCTGGATGTCACATTCGAGATAGCTAGTTAATCTAACCAAATACAATAGCTGTATTTCCGTAAATGACTGTACTGTCATCAAGAATGCGACAGTTTAAGGCCAAGATTATTCTAACTTTATTTATATATGGTGTTGCGGAAACGTTTCTTAAAACTAGCGTCGGTGACGCTTAGAAGAAAAAGTGATGTCGCTGGCAAGAGCCTATTGTAACGACATCACTATCGATAAATCTCTTCTTGCAGAAATCCGAGGCTTTTTTGATGTATGGAATAACCCCATGAGAATTGCGACTAAATAAATCTAAACATTTTTGGACGATAGACAATTTTTAACTAGAATTAACCTGCAGTCTATAAATAACTCGAAATGTGGTCAGACTAAAACAAGCTTTAGAAAATCTTCAAGCTGCCGATAGATAATCCGATATAGGCGGCAATGTGGGTCTATGGCTACATTCCAGCAGATTGACATATCGCCATAATTAGAATGTGACAAAACAGCTTTGTCCGTATATTTCGTATGGATTATTTTATAGCGCGTTTTGCTGGATGGGCTTTTTTCCTTCATTTATTCAGGCGTTGCGTGAGCGGGCGCATTATGAGTCGCTACACGGAATCAATGGCTACAGGAAAATAATAACTGCTCGAACTCCCATCAATTGAGTTCGAAAGTAATGTATAGATAGTAGATGACCGGCTGAATGTATACTGGATTCAATTCAACTCTTCAAACAGTGGCGAAAATGAATCCGTAAATAATCCCCCCTACAGTATTTCTGAGGCAGAAAAATGAATGCGAATGTCGATATTAATGAACAGAATTTTACCGATATATTAGCCCAGGTAGACGCTATTAATCGAGTCCAGGCTGTCATCGAATTTAATATGGATGGGACGATAATTACCGCCAACGAAAATTTTCTCAATGTCATGGGTTATACCTTGGAGGAAATTCAGGGTAAACACCATAGGCTGTTTGTCGAATCTGGACATTCCGCAAGCAAAAACTATAGCGATTTCTGGGCCAAGCTCAATCGCGGTGAGTTTGATTCGGCTGAATACAAACGGATAGGCAAGGGCGGCAAAGAAGTCTGGATTCAAGCTTCTTATAATCCGATATTTGACAGCGGCGGTAAGCCTTATAAAGTCGTCAAATTTGCCACTGACGTTTCCCAGCAAAAATTACAGACTGCCGACTTCTCTGGTCAAATTACAGCGATTAGTAAATCCCAGGCTGTCATCGAGTTTAACATGGATGGCACCATCATCGATGCTAACGATAATTTTCTAAACACCGTCGGCTATACTCTGAGCGAGATTAAAGGCCAACACCATAGTCTGTTTGTCGAGCATGATTACAAGAGAAGTGTCGAGTACAGGCAGTTTTGGGAAAATCTCAATCGCGGTGAATTTGAAAGTGGCGAATACAAACGATTGGGCAAGGGCGCTAAAGAAGTTTGGATTCAGGCTTCTTATAACCCCATCATGGATTTAAATGGCAAGCCTTTTAAAGTGGTGAAATATGCCACCGAGGTTACCGACCAAAAGTTGCAAAGCGCCGATTTTTCCGGTCAGATTGCAGCGATTGGTAAATCTCAAGCGGTTATCGAGTTTAACATGGACGGTACTATCATCGACGCCAACAATAATTTTCTCGACGCAATGGGTTACACCTTAAGGGAATTACGGGGACAGCATCACGGTCTGTTTGTTGAATCTGATTATCAGAGAAGTGCAGAGTACCGCCAGTTTTGGGAAAAACTCAATCGCGGCGAATTTGAAAGCGCGGAATACAAGCGACTAGGCAAGGGCGGTAGAGAAGTCTGGATTCAGGCCTCTTATAATCCCATCATGGATTTAAATGGGAAGCCCTTCAAGGTAGTGAAATACGCCACCGATATTACCGCGCGTAAACAAGCAGTTGTTCAGATAAAAGATGTACTCATAGGTATGTCCGAGGGAGAGTTGGCGACTAAAGTTGATAACGATCTTGGTGCCGAATTCAACGTGCTGGGAGAGTCGATGAATTCTTTGATCGACAACCTCAATAATATGGTGGGAGAAATTCGCAGCGCCTCTACTAATGTATTTTCTGCGGCACAGGAATTGGCTCAAGGTAATAGTGATTTGAGTGGACGAACGGAAACACAGGCTTCCAGCCTTGAAGAAACCTCTTCAGCCATGGAAGAGCTCACCACTACGGTACAGCAAAATGCGGAGAACGCATCGACAGCGACCGAGTTTTCCAACAGTGCGATGGAAAAGGCCAATAATGGTGGCGCGGTCGTCTCCCAGGCGGTTGACGCAATGAAAGAGATTGAACAATCGAGCAAGAAAATATCAGATATTATTGGCGTTATCGATGAAATAGCTTTCCAGACTAACCTACTGGCTCTCAATGCCGCCGTGGAGGCTGCGCGGGCCGGCGAGCAGGGACGAGGGTTTGCGGTAGTCGCCGCGGAGGTTCGAAGTCTGGCTGGCAGGAGTGCGTCTGCCGCGAAGGAAATTAAAGGCCTGATCAATGATAGTGTTGAAGCAGTGGGCAAAGGCAGTAAGTTGGTGGACGATACCGGAACCACGTTTACCGAGCTTGTCACGGCGGTCCAGCAAGTTGTGACCATGATTTCCGATATTGATTCAGCAAGCAAAGAGCAGGCTATCGGCATTAATGAGGTGAGCAGTGCAATTGCGCAAATGGATGAGATGACCCAGCAAAACGCGGCGTTGGTTGAGGAAGCTACGGCTTCCAGTAAGACAATGGAAGATCAAGCTCAAGAGCTGCTGGAACAAGTTGCGTTCTTTAAAACTGATGACCATGCAGCTCGATCACAGCGGCGCCCTCGGTCGTCCGGCCGCCCGCAAGCACGACGCTAAACTCTGCAAAACCGGGCGCTGACTGGGCGGAGTTTTAGAGCTGGGCCGCTTAAGCGAAATACCCTGGGTTTTTCGTGATAAGGAGAGAATTAAGACATGAACCCGCACAGGTTTCTGTTGCAGGGGCCGAATTGAGAAAATAATTGTCGCTAAAGAAAAGAGTTATTTGTCGCGTTTTTTTGAACTCGTGATCTCTAGATTACAGACGGAGTGTGCGGGCTGCAGGTAACTAACAAAATGACGGTTCATGTTTTTGCGTGATTCAACTTATGGGCTATCAGCCGTCTTTGGCTTGAACGTCAATAACCCGAACTGCCAAGTCACTGGTGGGTCCGCATCTGCCGATGCTTTGAAGGGTAATGTAGTTTACGCCGTCGATTGTGACAAGGTCGCAGCTGACAGCAACATCAGTGCAGGCGAATAGACCGCTCATGACATAAGTGGTGGCGTTGCAATTGCCGATAACGGTTGCGCCTCCCGGCGGGAATACTTCGTTCAGCTTTCGTTGGGCTCCGCTTTCAGCTGCCATTAAGGCTCTCGCTGAGACAACTTCTCTGGCGACTGAGTCAGACCCGGCAGATAGGATATTATTTAAGGCAGCGCCCAATAAGCTCATTACGACTATTACGAAAATAGCCATTACTAATGAAAACCCGCGCTGTTTTTCCAAAGTCATCTTCTTCATGGGTTAATGTCTTCCCGCCAATTAGTGATGAGGTCGTGTCCACGGTAGGTACCAAAACTTCGCTGAAAGGTGGGGTTCACATCTTCCGCTTTTGTCTGCTTTGTTTAGTATAAATGAATTAGCCGTCGTGTCCCAATATTGAATGATTGAAGGAACGTTGGTTGTGAATAGTCGGGTCTAAGAACGCAGACTAATTGCCTCCGCTAGGGTAAGTGTTGCATCGAAGCGATCTTTTCGATTCCGGCGAACATATAGGACCAGGTAAGGTCGATGACTTTCTCTCTATCGACATCGCTACCGGCAAAAAAATCAGCGGCTGCTCTCGAGGCGCCTGACGACATTTTTGCTACCAGCGCTGCCTGATACTCAGTTAGTTTAAAATTCTCTGCGGTCGAATGAACGAGAAGTCTGACGATTTTCTTGGTGTGTTCATTCTGGCTGGACTCAATTGCACAAGTGAGGTCCGGCTGGCTTTGGAGGTGGGGCAGAATATTCCCACTCGCATGATGATCGAGGTCACAGCAGATGAAAACGCGCATCAATTCTGTAAAGTTATCTACGTTAGCGCAATTTTTTTCAAGTGTGGTCGAATAGATCTCAAACTCCTGTGCCAATAACTCTTGTAAAAATGTCTTGCGGGTTGGGAAGTAGTTGTAAACCAAAGGGCTTGAAACCATCGCTGTGCGAGCAAGGCCCTCCATCGTGAAGCTCTGCAATCCGTTTGTTGCGATCATTTGCTTTGCGGTGCCCAGCAGTTGTTTTTTGCGATCTTCAGGAGAAAGCCGAGTTCTTGATGGGGTCGTCATTGGATAAAAACTACTCGTGATTGGAGGGGAGATGAGCGTCGCTTAAGTCGAGTTGGCGCGAGACTCGGGTCGCCATCCTACCTGCTGACGGCAACGATGTACATTCCGGCCAAATTCCAATAAAGATAGTCGTTCGGCATTTGCGGGCGCGTGGCTCAGGAATTTGACTCGGGAAAAAGTGCCTGCCGCACGCAAGGATACGCTGATGAAAACAGCCGCTCCGGCAAGAAAAGATAGCGGTCCGTAGGAAGCTGCTTTCAGGTGATTTGGCACGACAGCGCCGTCTGCGCCAATAGTCTCGCCGGACAGAAAAATAGGCCATGCAATGAATGTAAATAATGCACCTGTAGTGTATCCAAGGATCGCGTTGATGCTGAATAATTGAGAGCGTCCGTGTTGGTCGCGAACTAATTCGCCACCCAATGCCAAGTGCGGAATAGTATCAAGGGTAAGGCATAGGCGGCTGACAATGGTCCAGATAGCGAGCCAGCCAAATAACATCCACTGGCCGGAAGATTCGCTGAGAGCCGTATCCAGCGTCAGGAATTCTGGTGGATTGAATAGACACCACAGAGCTACCGCCAATGGAAGGGGTGGGAAAACAGAAATGGATGACGACGCCCAAGCCGCGACTTAAAACGATCTGACAAAATGCCCGCAGCGGGATCGGACATGGCATCACCCGCCATTGCCAACAATATAGCCGTTCCGATCAGAGAATTGGAAAGCCCCACCGCCTGATGGTAAAAAATACCAATGAAGGTATTAAGCATGCCTAGATAAATGGTCTCGCCAATGGCTCCAACGCCAAAAGCGAGCTTAATCCAGGTGGATAATGGTTGATGTGTCAGTGTTTGAGTTCCCACGGTTGACTCGACGGGTTGAAGTTAGTGATTAGTTTTCGCATGAATGAAGTCCCTCTTGTTTCAAGATTACCTGGTTTATGTGTGGGGCTCTTGCGGATCCCAATTTGTTATTTTTAGCGTTCTCTAGAAGTAAAAATCAGTGCATAGAGCTGTTGTTCTCGCTGCCCGTGAGTGTGCCGAACTTGTTAGACACGCCTCTATTCCGATGGCTAATAATGATTTTGGGTCACCATCAAAAAGGCGTTCCGTTCTCACTTTCCTCAAAAAAGATAACTTATGACGCTCTTATTATACAAAACGGATAATAAGTTTCACTATTTAACACTTTCATAAATAGTTGACAGAAATATTTAATGACTGTATGTTCAATAGTGTCGATATTTGTTGTCTTTTTTCACTTGAAAATACAGCGAAAGCCGTACCATGTTCCCTTGAGATCGGTATTTAGTGACGCTAATGCCTTATATATAGCGTATGTAAGAAATAGGGTGTTGGAATTTTTATTGTGTAAAAGTACATTATAAATTAGGTTTTCGGGCTTTTGTGACGTGAGGGCGGAAAGACTTGGAGAAAAATCTCACGAACTACGGTGGCTTCGCGGGCTTGCGACGCTGTCTGCAGGAGCGTAAAGCCGTTGAACCATGCTCAAAATTGCATTTTGCAAGCCATTTTTAAACCTGTGGTGACATAACTTAAAAGGAGACCACCATGAGATATAAAAGTACGACCATGAGCTTGGCTATCGCCAGTTCGCTGTTTTTTACCCCCGTCTTGAGTTTTGCGCAAGAGCAATTCACGTTGGAAGAGATTGTTGTCACCGCCCGAAAAACGAATGAAAGTCTGGTGGATACACCTGTTGCCGTGTCAGTTATGACAGAGGAGTTCTTCGTAAAGAGCGGATTCAATACAATGTCTGATGTGGTCAAGTTCGTCCCCGGTTTTGACTACTCACCGACCAGCAGCGTGCGGGCTAACGGCACTCGGATACGCGGTATTAGAACGGCCAGTTACAGTGAAGGCTTTGAGTCTAGTGTGGCGGTTGTGATCGACGGCGTGGTGATGGCCCGTGAATCCGCTGGATTCTTTGACCTGTATGACATAGAAAGTGTCGAAGTGATTAAGGGGCCACAGGGAACTCTGTTTGGGAAAAATGCCTCTGCTGGCGTGGTGAATGTTCGTACGAAAAAGCCTGAATTTGAATTCTCTGGTGGTGGCGACATCATGTTCGGCACTTATGGCGAGAGACGTGTCCGTGGAACCGTAACCGGTCCATTAATCGACGAAACCTTAGCCTATCGTATCACGGGTTCAATGAATGAAAATGATGGTTTAATCGACAATGAGTATCCTGGAGAAGATGACGTCAACAGTAAGGATACCTGGTCTATTAGGGCTAAGTTTCTGTTCGAGCCCACAGATCAAATCAGTGCCTTGCTGACCGTCGATACCGTGAAAGAGGATAATAAGTGCTGTATCGCGACATGGCGAACTTCCGGTGACGATATTGGGCTTATCGGTGCGGCTTACACTCCAAACGCTCTGCAGCTTCAGGAAGCTTTGGAGCTCGCGGGGATAACGCCTGGAGCGGGAAATCGCAGTGTTGCCATTTTTGAAGACAGGATAAACCAGCAGTCGGAGGCTAACGGGGTGGCGCTAGAGATTAATTACGACCTAGGAAGCGCCGAGTTAACATCAATAACCGCGTGGAGAGACTATTACATTGACGAGTTCAATGAAGCCGATCAATTATCGATTACCGACCTCAATAACCGCAACGGTACCGAGGCCGATTCGGAGCAGACTAGCCAGGAATTCAGGTTGTCGGGCACCATCAATGATTCGATGAGCTACGTCGCCGGACTGTATTACTTCAACGAAGATATCGACGCGGATGGCAGTATTTATGTCGAGTTAGGGGCGTTCGGTCTGTTTAACTCACGGACTCGTTCAGTGCGATCCGTTGAAACAACCAATCTTGCTGCCTTTGGTGAGCTTAACTGGCAGCTGTCAGAAAAGTTCACTCTGATCCTTGGCGGTCGTTTTAGTGATGAAGAAAAGGAAGCGAAGTTTTCTCGCATGGGGACGGCGATTAATCCAGCCTTACCCTTTGCTACCCTCTTTAGCGGCGACTATGTTGGGGAAGAAAAGAACGAAGATACCGATTTCTCAGGACGTATCATTGGCCGTTATAGTATTTCGGACAACGTGAATACCTACGTCGCTTGGTCACGCGGCTACAAGGGACCAGGTTTTGATGTGGGTGACGGTGCCAACGGCGCTTTTGCCGACGAGGCGGGTGGTCTTCCATTTGTAGACGCCGAAGTACCTACACTCATCGAGGTTGGTTTCAAAGGCTGGTTCCTGGACGATACCTTGTCAGTTAACACCGCGCTGTTCCATCAGTCGACCAAAGATCTTCAGACCATTAAGGCCCTTCCAAATGGTGGTGTCAGTAATCTTGCCATCGGCGAGGTTATATCCGACGGTTTTGAGGCAGATTTCACGTACCTCACCCCTGTCGATGGCCTGACGCTTACGGGTTCATTGACTTACTTGGACGTATTCTACGAGGAGTACCTACAAGAGCCTCAACTTGAAGGCGAGCTTTTTGAGGGTGTTCCCGAATGGGCTTATTCACTCATCGCTAACTACGACTTTCAAGTCGGTAGTGGCGACTGGTCGGGCTTTGTGCGAGCTGAATACTCCTGGCAGGACGACAAGAACGCCAGTACGGGGAATGCAGAAAGAACGCTCATAGAAGACTATGGCCTGCTCAACCTGCGAGCCAGTCTCACGTCACCCAGCGAAAAGTATAGCGCCACACTTGCTGTCGAAAATGCGACAGACGAAGACTATCCTTACTGGATCGGCGGCTCGACTTTTACCGCATTGGGTAGTACTGCAACGAGTCAGTACTTGGGGCCTGATCGAATCGTTCGTTTAACCTTGGGTGCAAAATTTTAATCATCTTTGCACTCACTGAAATCGGCCTTCGGGCCGATTAATTTTTTGTCTTATTGCGGGCTTGAATTTAAAAATGATTCGCTGCCGTCTTAGATTGGGCTAACAAGAAGATAATCGCGCAGGGCTTTCCGGCGCTTCATCTTTTGTGCCCGGGTAGAAAAGATGAAGCGACCACCAGTTCCCTTGCCGCAGTTTCCCGTTGGTATTTTCTGCAAGACCCTTTTGGTACGACAGCAGCTTTTACCCATAGTGGTAGCAATATAATATGTCAAACACAAAACTTACACGGAAGACCATTCTAAGCTACGGGATGGTGTCTCTGCCGATCGGCGTGATAGGCGTGCCGATGGGGATTTACCTCGCGCCCTTCTATGCTGGTGAGCTGGGCCTGTCGCTTGCCGCGATCGGCACTATGCTGATGTTGTCACGACTATCTGATTTCGTTAGCGACCCACTGATCGGGCTGTTGTCTGATCGGTGGCGGCCCAGTATAGGCCGAAGAAAAGTATGGCTTCCTATTGGGACCGTCGTCATGATGTCGGGTGTCTATCTCTTATTTCGTCCGCCCGCGGATGTGGGTATCGTGTATTTTTTGATTGCAGTTTCGATGACCTATCTTGGTTATACAACGCTACAACTTCCGTATACGGCCTGGGGGGCGGAATTATCACCGCAATACCATATACGGACAAAAATCACGGCTACGTCTAAATTTTTTGATACATCAGGGTTGGTCATTTCGACCATGATTCCCGCCTATATATTATCTCGTGCCGGTGCAACAAGCGGGGACATTATGGAAGGATTGAGTTTGTTCTTCCTAATCGCGTTGCCGGTCTGCGCGACCGTTGCGTTCATTAACGTACCCGAACCTCAAGCGCAGCCGGCGCCGAAAAAGAAGATTAATGCTAAGGAAGTGGGCAAGCTTCTTATGCGTAACAAGCCCTTTGCGCTTGTGACCATCGCTCTTTTTATCGCGACAGTCGCGGAAGTTTTTCGGCAGACGGTGACCGTCTTTTTTGCAACGGAAATTATCGGTGTCGAAAATGTCGGCACTGTTTATGTCTACTATTTCGCTTGCGCACTCATCATGATTCCCTTTTGGAATCGAGTTGGTAAGAAGCTCGAAAAGCACCGTGCGCTGGCCCTGGCTCTGTGTATTGTTCTCGGTACAAATATCTGTATGTACTTCCTTGAGGCGGGGCAAACCACAGCCTTTATCGTTTTGTTTGTAATCAAGGGATCTTGTTATGGCGCGCTTGCGATTTTCCCCGGGGCAATGATCGCCGACTGCGCAGACATAGACACAGCATTAACCGGTGAGCGACAACAGGGTTTGTTTTTTGCAATCAGTACCATGTTGCAAAAACTGGGATTTGCGATTGGACAAGGTTTGCCCCTGGTTCTGTTGGGATATGTCGGATTTAACGCCATGGGTGGAAACGGTCCAGAAGAGCTTTATTGGTTATCGTTTATTTATGGTGTTGCGCCCGCCGCAGTCGCTGGTTTTGCAATTGCTGCACTCATTCCCTATTCGCTTACTGCTGCTCGCCACCGCGAGTTACAGGATTATCTGGAAAAAAAGAAAACCGACGATACCGTCACACCACCGGTATTTCTTCAATCCTTTAAGGCCAACAATTAGCAGGCTAGCAGGACATAGTAATAGAGAGGTTCGTAGTAGCGCGCAATAAGTCATGACGATTAAAGGTAAAATAGGCCATCTGGTATCTGACTAGGTGGTCTGGATTGCAGTAGCGTAGGACTCAGTGCTGCATTGTATTTGAATAGATCAGTGAAAGGAAAAATTAATGGGAACGAATCGAACTAATGACGGCTTTAATAATAAGGTAGTATTGATTACAGGTGCCGCAGGCGGCATCGGGCTGGCATCAGTGCTTGCTTTTGCACGTGGCGGAGCGACCGTTATCGCGATGGATTTGTCGGGAGTCCAGCTTTCTAACGCAGTCGCCGAGCTCGGTGAAATTAAAGACTCCGTTGTTGAGTTCGTCGGAAATGTGACCATAGTAGAGGATTGGCAGAAGGTGGTCGATCTAGCCGTTCGCGACTACGGGGGTATTGACGTCTTGGTCAACAATGCCGGTATTGTTGAGACGAGTTCTCGGTTGGAGAATTTTGAAGAAAGCGTCTTTGATCGTGTGATGGCCGTGAATGTAAAGGGAACCTTTCTCGGGATGAAGGCCGTTATTCCTGCTATGCGAAAACGCGGTGGGGGTGCGATTGTCAATATTTCTTCGATATCCGGGCACGTCGGCAACGCTGGCGTACATGCTTATACCGCCAGCAAACATGCGGTGTTGGGGATGACCAAATGTGCCGCCATTGATCTTGCGTTAGATGGGATACGAGTGAACGCTGTATGTCCGGCGCCCATTGATACACCGATGGTGCGGGGAATGGAAGCACGGGTAAAGAAACATAATCCCGAGTTCGATGCAGATACAATGATGACGGGTGGCATTCCACTAAAACGCCTTGGCAGAGCTGAGGAGGTCGCAGCAGCCATCGCGTTTTTGGCAAGCAGTCAGGCAAGTTTTATAACCGGGGCTGATGTTCCTGTCGACGGCGGAGTGCTGGCGACTTAAAGCGAGCAGACAATCGTATGGTCGGGATTTCTAAGTAGTGAGAAAGAGATACTTTGTCATGTCGTTAGGTTTTGTTGCGGATCATTAGTGTCACCGATAGTTATTACCCCTATGCTGCCAAGCAGCATAGGGGTAGGTGAGTTAATATCAACATCGAATCACGCTTTCAGTCCCATGAAGCTTTCAAAGTTTTTGGTGTAGAAATGGTCCAGTTCAATTTCAGTGGCTCCCACCGCGTCAAGACTGCGTTCAAAGTCACCGAAGGGGTCGCTGCCACCTTCAGGGTGAGGATAGTCGGTATTGAACATCAGAATTTCCTTATCGACATTTCTCAAAATCCATCCGGTATTTTCTGTGTGTAGCGGTGTTACGCGAACTTGGCGTCGAACGTATTCAGAAGGTTTGAGTGAGAGCTGTTTTAGTTCTGCGTCGAATTTTCCTAATAGAGACACACCCATATCCAGGTTCTGAAGCATGGCAGGAACCCAGTTGGCACCCAGCTCGATAAGACCAATTTTCAAATTTGGAAATCTCTCAAGTACCCCATCATAGATCATGCAGGTCAGCCAGCGCTCCGCCGAGTGATGGATAACATTAAGATCCTTCGGCTTTGTTGTTTCGATATTTGACAGACGCAGGCTGCGGTCTTTTTCGACTCCCGTATTCATATATTCTGCGGTCATGTTTTTACCGCTGCCGATATGCAGGGTGACCGCTACACCTGCCTCTTCAAGGACCGCCCAAATGGGATCATAAGCAATGTGCGAAGGTGCGCGTCCTTCGACCGCATCGCTGCCAATCCAAAGTGCTTTGATTCCCGCTTTTACTGCATCTTTCGCAACTTGCAAAGCGCGTTCCGGGTCTGTCAGTACCATAAAACCGACGGCTAGTAGTCGTTTGTCATCTTTGCAGAAGTCCACCATGGCACGGTTTAGAGCATCACATCCGCCATAGGCGATATCCAGGTTCCGATGTCGTGCAAACCGGGAGGCCGCTATTGTTGGGAAAACCAGTTGCGAGCTTAATCCCAGAATATCCAAGGATTGGCTGCGTTCCGCGCTGTCAAAGGCGCCATAGGCCATCCATTGTTTTAATTTTGCTTTGTGACCCAGTAGATTGGCTTTAAGTTCTTCGGTTAACTCCGGGTTTCCGCCGGCAACTCGCGCTTTAGATTCTTTCATAAGCGGAACTAAAGGAGGAAAATCGAGAGGTATTAAGCCGGGTAACAAATTGTCTTTTACAAATTCAGTGGCGTAACTTTCCAGCCAGCCGTCATGCTCGATAAAATGCGCATCGGCATCGTGAATTATTCTGTTTTCTCTGTGCGACATATCAGCTCTTCCTTTGGTGCTATTATTGAGCTTATATAGTAGTGTCTGATTGTGACGTGTCAAGAGGCTTAGTGGATAAGGACGAAACCACGAATCGATTTAGACTGGGGACCCTCGAGCCGAAATCCCAAAAGTTGAGAAGATTGAAGGTTTCACCCTAATTATTCACAGTAATAGCGATATGCAGTTATTTCGTGTGATTAGACGGGACGCTTGATATTCGAGGTATTTTAACTTATTCGCAGTCTCAGGAATCAGGCTCAGCGCACTATTCCGATAAAACGAACACTAATTGCAGGGCTAATGTGAATTTTCCGTTTACAGAACAGCAGATAATGAACGATCCCAACCTGACTGTTCTTCATCTAACTGAGTAGGAATCAATATTTTTGGGCGGGCATTAATTGCAGTTGAAGGGCTTATTGCAACCTTCCCCATGTATGTTCACACGACAAAATGGATGAAGTCTCACTGATGATAGAGGCTGTTTAAGACAATAATAAATCGACAGCACGTTCAATGATTACGCCTCCTAATAGCGAACCGAAAGGTATTAGCAGATATAAAGCAAATCGCGTGAGGGTGGGGCTGTCAAAAGGCCAATTTCTAATATTCTCGATCAACTGTTGATAAGCTAAAATATCAGACAGTGTTTTCTGCCCCTGTCGACCTTCTTTAAATTGGTCCCTTGTTGCTTTTATCTGTTGTGTACACCATTGACGTTCTTCCGATTTCGCGAGACTGATTTTTCTTCTTATCCCGCTTAAAGGCAGCATTAATCCAACGGTCGCAAACACCGTAAACAGGAGGGATAGTTGTATTATTAGTAAACCGAATCCTGGTTCCAGCAGAAATATTGAGAATACCGAGGCGAAGCCTGCAACTAAAAGTGCATTGGTAAGCCCTTGTCGTACAAAGGGGCGGTAGGGGCTTAAATCCAGTAAGTCCAGTGACTCAATATTTTCTGATAGTTTTGACAAGCGAAAAGATTCAATTACGAGCACGTAAAGAAGGCAGCTAATCCACGCGCTGAAGATTGGGCCTAATATTCGCATCCACTGGACATCATAACTTAAGTGAGACCAGTTCCATGGCTCGGAGTCGGTGGTGGTGGCGACTGTAAAGTAAGTCTGCACGAGAATCCCAACAACTCCCGCCAGGACTAATGCCCACCAATGATGTGTTCCAGCGTGATCAACGGAATGTGCCGCTAAAGTGTTTCGCCTATCTGTCGGTGCTAAATCACGTGCCGCTTTTTTTGCAGAGCTTAGAAGGTAAATGTAAGCGAAGGCGCTGTAAGCTGTGAGGAGAAGGTGAACAATAGTCAGGCGAAAATCAGCGGGTGTGGATTCGCTATTGGCGCTGGCAACATACCTGCCGGCGAAAAAAACCGTAAATAAGGTGACGACGAAACCGAGCCCAATTATTGTCGGATTACCGGGAATCGAATTGAATACCTTAAGTGTCCAAGGTGTTGTTAGCGCTTTTGAGTCATCGATTTTGTTATTCACGGTGGCACTATATCTTTTAAGGGTGTGGTCGGCAATCTATTCTCTAGCGCCATCATGGCTTAAAACGAGGCGACCAAAAACTTCATTCCACGGAAGGCCTAGGCAGTACAGGCCGTAGCTAATAGGAAAGTTCTTGCAGCTCGAGAGAACACAGATAAAGCGGCTCTTGGACCAAGGCTGTGTAGATAATTTGAATTAGGTTTGGTCGATAATTCTTGTTCCAATTTTTTCCCCAACACAGGTTCTTGCGGACAGCTTTTATCGGTCTGACGGCTAGATTGTTAAAAACGGACTAGTATCTTCCTAAAACATAGGTTAGTTTTCTTGGCTGCCTATTAAAACTGCGAAACGAATGCCTACCATGACAAAGAAAAGAACGAGACTCTCACCCGAAGACCGTCGTGAGCAATTGTTGGATGCAACTCAACTCTATATTCTAAAGAACGGCTTGAATTCCTTAACAATGGATTCACTAGCGAAACTTGCTAACGTCAGCAAACCTCTTTTATACAAATACTATGATACACGGCTCGAGTTATTGCAGGCTTTGTTACTTCGAGAGGAAACGCGGTTTTACAAAAAACTAAGAGTAGCTTTGGCTAACGCCGTTAATTTTGAGCAGGTTGTATATACCGTCGTGAATCTCGATTTCGATCAAGAGGCTCGGGGCGACGTAGTACAAATTCTTCAAGGTCAGCCGGATATCGTAGCCGTTCTCAAGAGCGTTAAAAAAAACCGGACTGGAAGCTTGGGGAAGTTCCTTGTGGACGCCGTAATGGACATTTCTTCATTGTCGAAGGAAGATGCACAGCGAGTGATTTGGATGGCTTCTGCAGCGTCAAAAAGTGCCGCGGAACATTATTCACTGTATGGGGGTGATAGAAGTGGCATTGTCGACTTGGCGGTGGAATTCATCACTAAAGCGATAGGTCCTCCCCGTTCTTTGTGAAGTCTTGCAGCTATTTTCCAGCAGCTTGCAAACGAAAATTAAATTTGAATCTCTGTCGCGATAGTGTTGCAGGGTTTCTGTCACTCTGACGGACGAGCTGAAGGTATTGATTTATCCTCTACTTCGTCGAAATAACAATTGAGGTACATAATCTTGAGCGATTACAAAACGACTCTTACGGGCTTAAAAATCTGGGATGGGATTGCCGACGATTACTTAGCCGACGTTGATTCAATAACAATGACCGCTCACAAACTAACGGCCATTGGTTGTACTAGTGATGGCACAATGAGCAATAGCAGGCAAGTCGATTGTAGCGGCCTCTATGCGATTCCCGGCCTCATTGACGCGCATATTCATTTGGTCCTTGACCCAGAAATTAAAAACGCACTTGAGCAGGGCCTTGAAAGTGCCGACGAGCTAATGGCCAAAATGGAAAAACGGGTGGGCGCGATGGCTGCGGCAGGTATTACTACGGCAAGAGATTTAGGCGCTGGTCAATGGCAGGAGTTGATTGTCAGGGATCGCATTCAAAGAGCCGAGTTGAAAGGACCAAGATTGGTCTGTTCTGGACAACCCATTACGTCTCCCAAAGGGCATTGTCATTTCTGGGGCGGGGAGGCAGAAACGGTTGAGGAATGTCTGTCGGTGCTTGACCGGCAAATTGAACAAGGTGTCGATTTAATTAAAGTCATGGCTACGGGCGGTACGATGACCCCACATTCCCGGCCTGTAGATGCTCAGTTTGATCAGAATACTATGAGTAAAATAGTCGAGCGATCGACAGAGTATCATCGGCATGTTGCCGCTCATTGTCACGGTACAACAGGCATCCACAACGCGGCTTTTGCTGGAGTAAGAACGATTGAGCATTGCTCGTTCGTTGGAGAAAACGGTTGGGGAGCCGACTATGATGAAGCTGCAGTACAAAAAATGGTAGAGAATGAAACCCGGGTATCCCCAACAATTAACGTTGGTTGGAGCCGCTTTATTAATAATGACAAAGGGCCGGAGAAAAGGGTTATGGAGAACCTCACACGATTACGAAAAGCAGGGGTAAAGCTCATTGCGTCTACGGATGCTGGTATCCCCAACGTTTTTCACCATGACTTGCCTAAAGCTTTGCCTGTATTTGCGCATTTCGCCAATTTTACACCCGTTGAAGCCTTGCGCTCCGCAACATCAGACTGCGCAAGTGCGATAGGCCTTGGGGAGATAACAGGAACACTAAGAGCGGGATTTGAAGCTGATATGGTTCTCTATGACAAAGACCCTCTGCTGGACTTGTCTGTACTGGAGCACCCGGTAGCGGTGTATGGGCGAGGGGTTTTACTATCCGGCTAACGGTTTTGGTATTGTAAAAGATCATTTATTCTCGGTATTTCCAGACGCGTACTAGCCAAAAAGTTTATACGGAGTTTTGGTTTTCTGTGTACTGCTAATCCGCAAGAGGTGTCGTGAGCTTAACTCCACCTGGCCTCAAATTTTAGTGTCGATGAAATTTCAGGGAATCCTAGATTTAAGGACACCATAACTTTCTAAATAAGCTAACTTGGAGAACAACAGGCGCGAGCATTCTCACCCCTATTTGTTCAAAATTTCAATTTTAGTTAGGCCAGTAAATATACTCGTCACCCTCGGTGTAACGCTCACCGCCGTGTTTGTCTATCAGTTGCGGTGAATTCAGGGCTGATGGCCATAAGGTATCAACTTGTTCTGCATTGTGCGCATCCAATAAAATGTCGAGTTCAGCAACTTTGGTGGGTTCTATCGTCGCAAGATTCTGTTGTTCGGTGGGGTCCAGTTTTAAGTTGAATAGCCATTTGGCCTGAGGTGCGCCCGGTCCTTTATCAGACTGATCCGCACGGATTAATTTCCAATCTTCGTGTAACACCGTTTGTTGATGTCCTTCGCGCCAAAAAAGTGTTTTATGGGGTGTACCTTGTTTGTCACCGATGATGTAAGGCATTAAATCAACGCCATCCAATTGGCGGTCCGTTGGTACGTTAGCACCGGCGGCCGCGGCAATGGTATGGAATAAGTCTATATGGTGAATAGGGCCGTCAAAGCTTGTTCCACCTTTGATTTTTTTCGGCCACTTTGCCATATAGGGTACATGGGTGCCGCCTTCGAAGTGATTTAACTTCCAGCCGCGAAAGGGCTTGTTCACATCTGGCAACTGAATATAGCCTGCGCCCCCATTGTCACTGGTGAATATAACTAAGGTATTGTCGGTTAAATCATTGTCTGCAAGTGTTTTAATGACTGTGCCGATACTTCGATCCAGGGCTCTTATCATTGCGGAATACACTCTAAGCCCGTGATCTTCGATGTGAGACAGGGCGTTGTAATCCTCTTTGCTCGCCTGTAATGGATTGTGAACGCCCCAGTGCGCCAGAAATAGAAAGAAGGGGCGGTTACGATTCGCCTCGATCACTTTTACCGCTTCTTCTGTATAGTAATCGGTGAGATATCCATTCGGCTCAAATGTCTCGCCGCCATTAAAGCGGGCCGCGTATGCTCCCGTAGCCCAAACCATATTGTCGATTTGATCGTCTTCGATTTTCGCGTTGATGACATCGGGGTGGTTTTCCGGTAAATATAAGGAGCCGGCAAGCTCTAGGGTATCGTCAAAACCCTGAGCTTCTGGTCTCATATCGCCGACCGATCCCAAATGCCATTTTCCAATGTGCGCCGTGTAATAGCCTTGCTCTTTGAGTACTTCCGCAATAGTGATTTCTTCTGTTGGCATACCGAGCTCGCCAATGCTTGGCAAGGTATCTGCAACTTCTGTATCGACGAATAGAGGTAGCGGACCTGGGTTGCGTTCGTTCATCCAATTAAACAGCACCGGCCCCAACTTAAAGATCGGAGTATATTCAAAGCCAAATCGCGTGGAGTAGCGGCCTGTCATTGCCGTTGCTCGAGACGGTGCACAGACAGCATTGGCTGCATAACCGTTGGTAAAGGCCACACCCTGCCGGGCAATTGAGTCGATATTTGCTGTCATAACGGAGCCGTCTCCCGCACCGCCGTTATACAAGGAGACATCGTTGAATCCCATGTCGTCGGCCATTATCAAAATTATGTTGGGAGGCCGTTCATTTGGACTTGCGGCCGCTTTGGATGGACCTTGCTGCCAACTTGTCGGTACGTTGCTCGCGACCGGCTTAAAGGTTTTACTTAATATCGGCGCGCCCCAAACGACCAAATTGACTCTGTTCTGCCATCCGAGCGTTCCGGCTACGACTAACAGGAGTATAACAATGGCTAATTTCTTCATAATGTTTCTGCGTTTTTGAAGGTGAATTGGATAATCCGGTCAGCGGACTTTCGCATAATTCCGCGAATCCGTTTCAATACCGTTAAGCGGTGGTATGCCAGCTTCTCTATCTATGGATTGCATCGAGTAGTCAAATAGAGCGTATCATCCGGTAAAGCTGGTTCGGCTCGCTCGGAATTTAAGAAAGATTGATTCTATATATTGGCATAATAGCTGTCAATATGTAAGTGGTGTGATACATAATTTCACAATGGTGGGTTTCTGAAGGTTTTGGGACCTGCGTGCATTTGCGCCTTAACACTGAAACGTTTAAAAGGTCGATGATCAATTTGGCGATAAAGCATAATTTGAATTGAACCATTTTTGTGATTTAAGCGCTGTATAAATGGACCCGTACGATAGGAGCTGGACGTGAATAGGAAGTGCTCGAAAAACCAAGGGATTACAGGTGAAGAGACATGTTTTAAATCGATGCGTCTGGGTAACTTCCCGGCAATCTTCTGTGCTAATATCCCGCTCGGAAAATAAGTCTTAAAAAGTGTAAGACCACCTTTTAAGTTAGGCCCGCTCAGAAAACGATAATTAATCGACAATCCGGCTTGGATGCATTTTATTTCCAAGCCAATGACAAGGATACCGAACATGAAAACTCAACAAATCGTATTGGCTAAACGCCCCAATGGCGAGCCGGATGACAGCTGTTTTGATTTGGTAGAAAAAGATTTACCTGAACTGGGTGACAACGAGATACTAATAAAAGTGTTGGATTTGTCCTTAGACCCCTACATGCGCGGCCGTATGAACGATATGAAGAGCTACGCCGAGCCACTTCAAATCGGTGAGGTTATGACCGCTGAATCAGCCGGTGTTATTGCCGAGTCCAAGTCGGACAAGTACAAGGTAGGTGATTACGTCACGATGTATACCGGATGGCAAAGTCACTTTATTGTCGATGCAGACAATCCTATGGTTAGACCCATAGATAAAGATATGGGTACAACTTCAATGCACGTTGGTGTCATCGGTATGCCCGGTCGCACTGCCTACTGGGGTTTGTTAGAAGTCGGTAAACCGAAAGCGGGTGAAACACTGGTTGTGGCCGCAGCATCTGGCGCAGTGGGTTCGGTGGTCGGTCAAATGGCTAAACTTCTCGGTTTGCGGGCTGTGGGCATTGCCGGTGGTCCAGAGAAATGTGCTTATGTAAAGGACGAGTTGGGTTTCGACGAATGCATTGACTATAAAGCCGGTAACTTGGAAGCGGATCTTGCCGCTGCCTGCCCTAATGGTGTGGACGTTTATTTCGAAAACGTTGGTGGTGAGGTGAGCGAGGCAGTTAGCAAGTTATTTAATCCTGGCTCCAGAGCACCGATTTGCGGTTATGTGTCTGCTTATAACTCTACAGATATTGCTAACGTTCGTTCTCCTTTCCACATTTTTGCCGATGCTGAAAATGTGCCCGAGCACAGATTCTTTGTTGTTACCGAATGGAATGATCGCTGGCTGGAAGCGACCACCCAGTTGAGTAGCTGGATCAAAGAAGGGAAAATCAAATTCCGTGAGTCTATCGGCGAAGGCTTGAGCAATGCGCCCGAATTGTTTCGCGGCTTGCTAAAGGGCAAAAACTTCGGCAAACAGATTGTGAAAATCGCCGAGGAATAAGCCAACGGTAACTTCTGAGGTCTCTTGCTAACACAAGAGGCCTCTTTTGTCGGCTTTTGCTTCTCTTGCGAATCCGATTTTGTAATGAATGTAATGCGATCAACCATAATTCCGAAAATTTTCCGACTTGAACTAACGATGTCCTAAAAATCGGCAAAGTTACTCTTCTCTGAATTTAATCTGTGGAATCTCCTCTAAGAAATCAGTCATCTCTTCAGAACGACTCTTGTGCTTTAACGCAAACACTAAGGTCAAGAAATACGGAAATTATGAAGTTTCCGTTGCAGCAGTAAAGACTCGAGCTTTCGACTTGAGATAAAACATGCAGAGTATGAAGATTGACACAATTCGTTTTTAGGCGAAATAGTCAACCGCTAATGATCTGGGTTAAAGTCAACGCTGGGCTGTAGCCTGTAGCTAATTGTTATTCATAAATAATTAAACTATTCTAAGATAATAGCCCTTCCCAAGTTCTGACGGAGCCCTATATCAACCAAGTCGACCAATTTACGCAGCTTCAACAGAGCCTTTTGAGGCTCATCCACAATACCGGATTCGTGCACTATAGCGTGGAAAGAAGGATTAGGATGGTTTTGGCGTTATGTGCCAGCGAGCTATCGATTTCGAGAGTCAGCTTATGGTCTTTAAATAAGCAAAAAGACGCCATTTATTGTGAGCACCTGTACAAAAGACTCGATGATACTTACGAAAGCGGTTTAGTGTTGCGTGAGGAGCTCTACCCTTCATATTTTGAAGCAATCACTAAAGATCGTCTTATAGTTGCTATTGATGCTCGCGGGGATCCTAGAACGAGAGAGTTCACCGATGGGTATTTGAAACCGCTCGGTATCAAATCTATGCTTGATGCACCGGTGTTTTCTGAAGGACAGTTATATGGCGTATTGTGTATAGAGCAAACTGAAAAACTAAGAAAGTGGGACCTTGTTGAATTGTCATTTGCAACAGCGGTCGCGGATTGTATAACCGTTATATTGGGACAGGAAAGTTGGCTTAAAGCTCAGGACAAACTAAATACCATCGAGCAAACAGATAACTTGACCTCGCTGGAAAGTAGGCACTTTTTTAACCGTCGCATTCTAAAAGATCTCTCCAGAGTACTTAAACCTTATTCTCGTTCTGTCGTTGTAATTGGCCTGGACAATTTTTCAACTCTTAATGAGAAATATGGCCCCATCGCCACCGATTCAATTCTTCAGGTGTTATCAGGTAGATTTGCAGAGATAGCTAGGGAGTACAAAATACCTGTATCGAGAATAAGTGGTGATGTATTCGGATTCTGGCTCAGCGATATTCATTCAGATAATACAATCAATGAACTCGTTGGAAAGATTCATGAACAGGCCAGTCGGTCGATTGAGATTTCACTGGGGCAGTCGGCAGAGGTTCGTGGAACCGTCGGCGCGGTGATTTATCCCACTGAAGATTATGAAGTATCAGATCCCATTCACAGCGCTGAGCTCACGATGCATCGAGCGAAAGAAAAAGAAAGAGGTGGGACACTTTTCTTCGAAAGCAATTGGGCACATGAAATACAAAATAGACGTTTGCTTGAAAAAAATGTCTGTGAAGCCTTTGAAAAAAACCAATTTTCCGCATTCTACCAACCCATTGTATCGACTTCATCTGGTGCAGTAACCGGTGTCGAAGCACTTGTGCGATGGCATCATCCATCAAAGGGTCTCGTCTCACCTGGGGTTTTCTTGCCGATCATATCCGAGCTTGGATTAATGAGTGAATTGGGTGAGCTGATGTTAAATTATGCCTGTGAAGCTATGAACACATTAATTCAAAACGACCTTCAGGTTGATTGGGTAGCTGTGAACTTGTCGCCAGAACAGCTATATAACAAAGACCTGATACCGATGATCGAGCGTACTCTTGAAAGCCACAAAATTCCTAGCTCGCTAATACACCTGGAAGTTGTCGAAGAGCTTTTTTCTCAGGATCCAGATATTGTGAGCTCTAAATTACAAGCCATCGCTGATTTGGGTATCAAACTGTCGATTGATGATTTTGGTACAGGATATTCGTCCTTGTCGAGACTTAAATATCTCCCGATTTCAAAATTGAAAATCGACAAATCGTTTGTTGACGGATTACCTGAGCTGGAGAACGATGAATGTATTGCGCGTTCAATTCTTGGGCTTGCCAAAGGTATGGGAATGGATGTCGTCGCGGAAGGCGTGGAGAGCATTGAGCAAGTTAAGTGGCTCCATGATCACGGTTGTGATTTCATCCAAGGGTACTATTTCGCGAAACCCATGGATTTTGAAAGCCTACAAATTTACCTAAAGAAACGAAAGCCTACGATCATTGGTGACAAAGGAGGTTATGACATTTCGGTTGATGGTAACCTCGTATCGCTAAACGTTTATGGCCGATTTACCGTTAGTGTTGCGAAACAGATGTATGTAGATATTGAAGGAAGTATTAAGGATATTGGCAAGTCGAATTGGGCACTGCTCGTTGATACAACCCGTTGGGTTACCAGCCCTCTTGAGGTCCAAAAGATTCTGAAACAATCTGCTCTGATTTTAGTAAAAAAAGGGCTAAAGAGAACGTCCTATATTTTAGGTGAGTCAGATCTCATCGACTATCAACTGGAACTTATTTCACCAGTGGACGAGAATTACCTGTCACGCCGCTTTTATAAAGATTTCGAAGCGCTTGAGTGGCTTAGTGGAGAAGGGTTTAGTCGCGACCGAGGAAAATAAATCGGGACCTATACGGCTGTTAAGCCCGTAGGGGGTCTTCGAATTACATTGGCTATCAACGGTCAGTGATATGAAGAAGGCATACAGTTGCATGGAGGAGTTGCTGTGTTCTTCAAATCAGCAAGGTAAAGATTGAAGGTGTCGGCAAACGCTTTTGGTCAGTCGCGACACGACTTTTTAACGGAAAGGATTATGCTCAGGAACTTTTTTCTGGTGGTTTTGGTGGCTTGCGGCTCGCTGGCAGCCACCGCTCAAGAGGAAGAAAAATCGTATTATCCGGAGAGAATACTCCGTGTCGGGACTATGCATGCACCGCCATTTTGCATTAAAAATCCAGACGGGACCTGGTCGGGCATCAGCATCGAATTGTGGAGGGAGATTGCTACCGAATTAAATGTCACCTACAAACTGGAGGAGCATTCTTTACAAGAACTTCTTGGCCGAATTCGTGAAGGCGACTTGGATATAGCCATGGCTGCATTAACGGTTACTGACGTGAGAGAGTCTGTAATGGATTTCACTCATCCATTGCATTCCACCGGATTTGCAATCGCGGTCAAACCCAGGAGTGAAAACAACATCTGGTTTTCAACGTTCCAACAGTTGTTTTCATGGCAGTTTGTTCAGGTTGTCGGTCTCCTTATAATTACTCTGTTTGCTGTTGGAGGGATCATGTGGCTTGTTGAACATAAACACGAACCCAAAGAAGAAGACAGTCACACCATTCGCCACATCAGTGAAGGGTTCTGGTGGGCAGCCGCGACGATGACAACGGTTGGCTATGGCGATAAAACGCCGCTCACCAAAATAGGCAGGGCTTTTGGTGTCGTTTGGATGTTCACCGCTTTAATGATTGTGGCCAGCTTCATTGCAGCGTTTTCAAGTATTTTAACCGTGCAAAAAATCAGTACGAATTTACAGGGCCTCAACGATCTTTCTCGTATGCGGGTTGCAACAGTCCCGGGTTCGACAAGCGAAACCTATTTGAAAAGTAATGGAATTGCGGTGCGCGCCTTTCCTGGAGTGAGTGAGGGTTTGCAAGCGGTGGCTGAAGGAAGAGTAGATGCGATGGTGTATGATGCCCCCTTAATTCGCTATTTCGCGCGGGAAAATTTTGGAGGCCAGGTTGAGGTATTACCGTTGACTTTTGAACGGCAGGATTATGGATTCGCTTTACCCGAAAAGAGTGAATGGCGAGAGCCAATCAACCGGGTTTTATTGCGGATTGTTAGGAGTGAAGACTGGGGAGAAACGCTGGCGAGGTATTTAGGGGATTAGCCCCAGGCGTAAAAAAGTGTTAACCAGTCGGAGCGTCAATAGTCTCAATATAGTTAACAAGGTATTGCGTATGGTTTTCTTATGAGTATCTCGTCGCAATGTTAGCTGACTGGAAAATGTGCGGAATAAAACGACGCTTACTGCATGGATATATTCTTCGTTTGCGCTTCTTGACGTAGTCAGTCGAAAATAATTTATTACCTTGCAAGTTTCATTGACATTCGCAGGCTTCAGAGCTGTCTGCCGAAATTCAAAAAGAGCCGTCTTTCACGAGATTCGGATATTCAGATATTCTGGATCAGGAATAACTCCACTTCGAAAAACTCCACTTCGAAAAAACCAGCTTAAGTCCTTTGATTCCTCAGTAATGAACTAGACGCAATATAGCACTGTGTCCTTAACTCATGTTAAGGACACAGTGCTATATCCGAAATACTATCACCCCACGGTTTGTTTTTATTTTTCCATTTCCAAAGGGGATTCATGGGCAAGTTACAAGGACATACTTTCAATCATTCTCGACGGAAATTCCTTAAAAATAGCGGTTGGTTATCGATTGGCACCACGGTGCTCTTCAGTACAGGTTGCTCGCTTATTCCTGCTATACCAACGACCAGTGACAATCTCGAGGAATCTGTCGACGCCTGGATTCAGATAAGCCCAGAGAATCGCGTTCGCTTTTTTGTGGCGAAAGCAGAAATGGGTCAGGGCATACTCAGTGGGCTATCGCAAATAATTGCTGCTGAATTCAATATGAGTCTTAAAGATGTCGATCCGGTTTTCCCCCATACAAACCAAATCAGCCCCGTAAAAATGACCGTAGGAAGCGAATCGATAGCGACTCTTTACCCGCATATTCGCCTCGCTTGCGGGAGGCTTAAGCAATCGTTAAAAACGGCTTTGTCCTCAAGGCTGGGTAATTCTCTCGAGGAATTGGATCACGCTGAAGGTGGCATCTATGACCGGCGGACCGAGCGTTTCTTTTCTTATGGGGACATCGTATCGAATCAGGCCAAGATCGAATTGCTAAGCGAAATACCTCTGTTACAGAATCCACAGGACCAGTTGCTGATTGGTAAAAGAGTACCTTTGCTAGACACAGCGCCGAAAACTAACGGTAGTGCTCAATATTGCCACGATGTTAAATTGCCGGACATGTTATACGGTTGCACGGTTAAACCACCCGCATTCGAGGCAACGATCGAAAGCGTCGATTCACACGCTGCCGAACAAGCGAAGGGCGTGATAAGAGTCGTCATAAAAATAGAACACGGCCTGGTGGGAATTGTTGCGACTACAAAATCTCAGGCCATTTCTGCATTAGAAAAATTAAACGTTACTTGGAAAATTCCTAAAATATGGCAGCAACAAGACGTCGATGAGCTATTAGATATCGAACGCCTTAAGTCTCAAGGCATCGCCCCCGATAAGCTCCGTGATGACGTGCATCCTAGCACCGTTGTTAGTGAGGCAGCGAAAACGATATCGCTATCCTATTCGACACCATTCGGAGCGCACGCAGCCATGGAGACCCACGCCGGTCTCGCACACGTACGTGGCGACCGTGCCGACCTATGGGTGGGAAGTCAGGACGCGTTCTTCCATCAGAAGCTCGCCTCGAAAATAACCGGGTTAGCACTTGAAGATATCAATGTTCATACAACATTCATTGGCGGAGGATTCGGTGGAAAGGTGATAGTCGCTGCAGCCGTTGAAGCGATTCACCTTTCCCACGCGGTACAAAAGCCGGTACAAGTTATCTGGAGCAGGGAAGAAAACTTTCAGCATGGTTATTTCAGAACACCTTCGAGGCACCACATCGAAGCGGGGTTGACCGCACAGGGAAAGGTTAGTTTTTGGAAACATGAGTTCTCCTCTGGCGCTGTCATTTTTAACAGCAGCGCAGTGCCGAGGCTTGTCCATCAGATGATTTTGTTTTTTTCTGCAGACTCAGGCGCCAGTCGCGGAGCAAGAATTCCCTACGCATTTGCCCATCAGGAGATTAATCAATGGGATCGAATATTCCCTGTGCCGACGGGAGCCTGGCGTGGTCTGTCAACGTCCAGTAATGCCTTTGCGATAGAGTCCACGGTCGATGCCCTAGCTCGCGCGGCGAAAATAGACCCGGTTGTCTTTCGTTTGAACCATCTTGACAACGAATATCATCGCCTGAAAAAGGTGATTCAGAAAGTCGCCGGCATGACCTCGTGGGATGTTCCAATGCCGGAAGGAAAGGGACGTGGAATTGCCTGCGGAATTTATAAAGAAACAAGCTTCGTCGCCGTCGTTGCAGAAATCTGCCTGGACAAAAAAAACAAAAAAGTAAAGGTTGAAAAACTCTATTGCGCCCATGATTGCGGTCTTGTGATTAACCCAAATTCTGTGGAGTCGCTGATTGAAGGAAACCTGATATGGGGGCTGGGCATGGCCTTAATCGAGGACCTGTCTGTTAAAGATGGGAAAATGAATTTGTCCAACTTTGATCAATTTCAGTTACCGCGAATGTCAGATACTCCAACAATAGAAATAGCTTTACTGGAAGACAAGAGTATACCGCCAGCGGGCGCCGGCGAGCCGGCAATAATGCCGACTCCCGCCGCTATAGCCAATGCGGTTTTCGACGCGAGCAACAAAAGAGTCACGTCACTGCCGATTAGATGGAATGACCTGTTCGACGAGCACTAGTCTTGCGGCAGGAATGGAAAACTCAATATGCGCAAACGAACAGGGAGCATTTATGAAATTTGATTTGATCGTGAATAAGGTAAATCACGCGGTGGATGTTCCAAAAGAGACGCCACTGCTTTGGGTGTTAAGAGATGTTATCGGTTTAACCGGCACTAAATTTGGCTGTGGTATTGGGCAGTGCGGCGCGTGTACAGTTCATCTTAACGGAGAAGCCGTTAAGAGCTGCATGCTACCGGCAAGTGCGCTGATCGACATGAGAATCACAACGATCGAAGGGCTCTCGGCGGACAATAATCATCCTGTTCAGCAGGCATGGCAGGAACTCGATATTCCTCAGTGCGGTTTTTGCCAGTCGGGCCAGATCATGGCCGCTGCTTCGTTGATAAAAACGCATCCCACGCCGGATGACAGTATCATAGATTCCCAGATGACCAACATCTGCCGCTGCGGAACGTATGTTCGGATTAGAAAAGGCATTCATCTCGCAGCAAAAAAATACCAGACAATCGACACTTAGCTGACGTTCAGACGTTTTCTTATTCTGGACAGAGATACATCGGTAATCCCAAGGTATGCAGCGATTTGGAAAAGTGGGATATCTGCCGCCACAGAGCCAAATTCAGACATAAATGATTCGTATCTTTGGGTCGGGGTATCGGTAAGCAATTGTTGTTCTCTACGTTGTTTTTTTAATGCTAGATGCTCAACGGAGCGTTGGATGAATTGACTCCAACAGTCGAATTCAGCCGCCAGAAGGCGCAGCTGCTGGTACGACACGCTGATCGAGTAACACCGGCTCATACACTGCGCGTTATAGTTAGCGGGTTGGTCGTGAAAGCCCTGATCAATAGACGCTACCAGGTCATGTCCCTTTAAGAACGACTTGTTGAATTCATTGCCGTTTTCCAGCAGATAAAAAAGCCTAACAAGCCCTTCGCACAGGAAGTGGATGTTTTTTTCGGGAATGTTGACCTTAAAAATATAGTCGTTCTTTTCAAACTGATGGTATTGAATATGAGTGTAAAAAGCGTGCCATGCTTCTTCCGTGAGAGGCATTAAGCTTAGAAGATGTGTTTTAAGTTCCAATAAGAGCCTGTCTTTACCTGCCATAAATTATGTTCCCAGCTAGATATAAAGAAATTATTCGGTGACTTGTAGTTCCTCAGTATAAGGTGTTTGTGAGACCATGGTTTCATTAAAACCTATGTTCGGTTTCGTGCTATAGCATGGCGGCCGGTAAACTGGACCGCGCTAGAGTCTTAGCGAGCTTATTCTGCATTGCTGCTAGTGGTCAATAGATCAACCTCGTTAGCATACTCATTGATTTTAGGCACAGATAGACTTAAAGCTATACGTTTTCTGAGCTTATAGGCTACTATTATTTCTATGCGATGTTCCTTGTTACAAGAATGCAGGTTAGTTGTGACTCTTTTCAAAAGTTGTATCCATTCGCGCATGAAAGCTTTCAGGGAAGAAGCACTCTCAAACGTTATTGCTCCTGACGGAGATTGATTATCAATACACTCGTTATCAAGATGCTATTTGCATTTCTTCTTGCGCATGCTGGTGCTGGGTTTGCACAAGTATCTAATGAGTTTTTGAGTGAATTGAGCGTCTCACAGCGCGATTACCTGAATTCCATTGACCGCATTACTTTTTGCATCGATCCGGACTGGATGCCGTTTGAGGCGGTAGTCGACGGAAAGTTAACCGGTATGAGCTCTAATATTATTGCCCTCGCGGAACAGACCTTGCAGGTAAAATTTGATCTGGTTGTCACCCATAGTTTGACGGAATCTCTCCGTAATGTGGTAGAGGGTACGTGCGAGTTGTTGCCGTTGCTGAGTATTACCGAAGAACGAATACAATTTCTCGATTATACAGAACCCTACCTATACTATTCCGGCGGAATTATTGCCCAGGAGAATCTTCCTTTTATTTCAGGCTTACAAGACTTAAAAAATTCGGACGTTGCCATCGTTCGCGACTCGGCAATATGGGATTATGTTGCTATCAATCACCCCGAAAATAAAAGATTGATCGCTGTGGATAGTGTTGAGCAAGGGCTTCTTAAATTATCGTCTGGCAACGTCGCCGCGTTTCTTGTCGCCTTACCTGTTGGGGCCTATCACATTAAACGACTCGGTTTAACGAATTTGAAGGTGGCAGGCCATACGGATATTAGGCGCGCATTGCGTGTGGCTGTTGGCCAGCAGCATCTGGAATTGCTGCCAATCATACAGCGTCTGGTGCTGTCTTTTAGTCAAGAAGAGATCGACAGTATCTATAATCAATGGCTATCGATTCGCTTTGAACACCGCTTTGACCAATCTCTATTGTGGAAGCTGGGTTTTGGCGTCGCCTTATTGGCGTTAATCTTTCTGTATCGATACCGTGTTATTTCCTCATTCAATCAGCGATTAATTACGCTCTCAGAAGAATTAGAAGCAACGAACAAAGTTGCCACCAATAGCAATAGGCAATTGGGACGCGCGAATGAAGCACTTGAAAATAGTAATGCCGAACTCGAATTACTATCGCAAACCGATAGCCTTACCGCTTTATATAACCGGCGTTTTATCAGTGAGAAGGCGAATGCTGAGCTGCAATTATTGAAACGTTATCCGGGAATTTTCTCCATCATACTACTCGATTTGGATCACTTCAAACAGATCAACGATGTGCATGGACATGCGGTGGGAGACCGAGTATTAAAGGCGATGGCGAAGATATTGGAAACTCGTGTTAGAAAGACCGATCTTGTGGGACGCTGGGGCGGAGAGGAATTTATTGTCATCTGTCCTCGAACCGGGGCGGCCGACGCTTATTTGGTTGCGGAATCTATTCGTGTACATATTGAGCAAGAGACTGAATTTTTCGAAAAAGTGACCGCTTCTTTCGGAATCGCCGAATATCGAGCGACAGATTCCCTCGATCGATTGATTGCCCGAGCTGATGAAGGCCTTTACATTGCGAAAGCTGAGGGGAGAAACCGTGTCTGTCAGGCACCAGTTTGAATTAGCTTGAAACCGTTTTTCTTTCCACTCAATCGCTTAAGTCACCAGGTGGCTGCAAGTTAATTTGCTTTTTTAATCTCAGATCCGAACTTTTAGTTGAGAGGAATTTCTCGAGTAACTCAAGAGCGCGGCCTTTCGGTGATTTAAGTCTAACAACGATGTACTGGATAACAACTGTGATTCATTGGGCGTAATCATGATGGGCTGGGTGCAGAAGAAATTGCTACTCTTTGGAAAAGGCTGCTCCCCCGGTACGGATGGCATCGAGGCAAATTCTCGCTCTCTATGAGTTCAAGATAATTATTCGAGATTTGACCTAGCTAGTGCCCATCCAGAAATGGGTGTTTTCAACGATGTCATTGCGAGCGAAGCGCGGCAATCTCCCGCAGCCCGCGCCAATGCTGGATGAGATTGCCGCGCTAACGCTCGCAATGACTGAGCTTGTTAGTTTATGGATGGGCACTAGCTATACAAACTGGCACGAAAATTAAGCATCCAGAAGTTTAAGAAAATCCTGCTCCGTCACGGGTCTTGACCAGAGGTAACCTTGGCCATATTTGCATCCAGCCGATTCGATTAGACGGGCCTGCTCTTTCGTTTCTATGCCTTCAGCGACAGTATCCAATTCTAGTTTTATCGCCATTTGAATAACGGCTTCGACAATGGTCCTATCATTATTATTTGTAGTGATATTCGAGACAAATGACTGATCAATTTTAAGCGTTTCTATCGGGTATTGTTTTAAATAACCTAAATTTGAATAACCCGTTCCAAAATCATCAATCGAAAACCGAACACCGAGTTCATTAAGGTTAGACAGCGTCTGCTCGAGTACTTCGTCATTATCCATCAAGGTGCCCTCGGTGATTTCGATCTCCAGCTGATTTGCGGACAGTTTTGTGGTCGTTAGGGCTTCACGTACCAACATATCTAAGTCGTCACGTCTAAATTGAATAGGGGATACATTGATAGCAATATGCAAATCATCTCTTCCCAATAAGGTCCATCGTTGGCAAGCTCTACAGGCTTCGAACAGCACCCATCGCCCGATCTCTGAAATAAGCCCGGATTTTTCTGCCAATGGAATGAACAGATTCGGTGCAATAATGCCCTTTATCGGGTGATTCCACCGAATCAATGCTTCTGCACCAACGATTTTTCCCGTGGAAAGTTCATACTTTGGTTGATAATAGAGGACGAAGTTATCGCCTTTGATGGCCGTGTGCATGTCTGACAAAAGTTTTGCGCTTTCATGGGATTGTATGTTGACCTTTTCATCGTAAAAGCTGAATGCATTTTTACCTGAGGATTTAGCATGATACATTGCCATGTCGGATTTTTTTAATAGCTGTTCGAAGTCATCTCCGTCGATCAGAGAATAAGCGATGCCAATCGAACAGCTAATAGTCAAAGATTCTCCGTTAATAACAATTGGGGAATTAAGTTTTTCTAATACATTGATCGCGATAGCAGCTAGGCTATCAGGGTCTTCGATTTCTTGAACGACAATGACAAATTCATCACCGCCTTGCCTGCAAACAATATCGTAGGCTCTTGTGCCTTTTTTAAGAATGGCAGCGACTTTCTTCAGAAACTCGTCACCTACGGAGTGCCCATAAGTATCATTTATCGATTTGAAATTATCGAGGTCGACAAACAATATGGCCGAACATGGTTTTTCTTTTGTCCGTTTTAGTTCGGCCTGTTCGAAATATTTTTTTGCCAGTGATCGATTGGGAAGACCGGTCAATTGATCAAAATTAACTAATCTTTCGATTTCCTCTTTTGACTTTTCGGCTTGCTGTGCTTCGTTTAGTAGGCGTTTTGCGGCTTTGGTAAGATCATTTTCAAGTAGCCAAACGGCAAGCGTGACGCCAAATATTATCAGTGCAGATATTACCGAACTACTCATGGTTGAATAGGCAGGATTGCTAACAATCCAGCCTATTTTGTTTGCATAACCGATTAAAATGATATTTAGGACAAACAAAATGAGCAGTGAGAAAAACAGTTTTTTCTCATCTAGAATGGCGGCAAATAACAAGATACCCGGTAGTGCCAGCATCGATTCGTCTCTAACACCATTGCCATTCCAAATGAAGAACAGAAGGCCTATTCCCAATGTGCTTAAAAAATAGCTTGCCGCTAGATGTACTTTTTCCCTTTTGATTAGAAGATGCGTCGGCATCATCATCAAAATGATCAGCAGTGACAGTATCGTTGATTTGAGGTTTTCATCGAAAACGATAATTGCCGCAATTAGAACGAACACAGATGCCCACAATGCTTGTTTTAAGCGCTTTTCTTTGACGACTTCCATGGATTCTTCGAACGTATTGATTGCTTTGCTCACTACCCGCTCCATTTTGGGGTAATCGACTTCCCTGCCTTATTTTCAGGATAAGAGTTAAGCATAGAACCTAAACTCGTAATATCCAATTTGGCGATAACTGCTGGCTTCCAATATCTGACAGCTAGCCCCACCTAGCGGTGGGGTTTGATGTGCCATCAGCATTGGTATCATTTTTTCCCCTTGGTCAGCTGCTGCTCAAATTTATTTCTGGTGCGGATGTCTATAGGTAAATTCAGATAGTGCTCAAGTGTTTCGGTCGGTAGTGAGCGCATTGAATCAACGAACAGCTGTTTGAGGCTGATACGGTCTCCTGCAAAGTGTTGATGTTCGACCATATCACCGGGTCGGATTTTCCCTCCGCGAACAACACGACAGTAGACGCCTGGTCGTCGCGCGCTAATAAAGCGCTTTGCAAATTTGGCGTCTCCCATCCGCGCCGCAAAAGTTGCACAGGGAATGCGCGGTGCTGAAACCTCAAATTCAACATGTGGAAATAACAATCGGTCGCCAATACATATTTCTGGCAACTCCGACAGAGTTAGATTTTCGCCAAAGGTTCCTGGCTCGATGGTCTTGCCGAGCTGCTCAGACCACCATTGATAGTCTTCCTGGGTGTAGATATATACCGCTTGATCAGGGCCGCCGTGGTGGCGAGTATCACAAACTGCATCGCCGTTCACTCCTGTCTCACCAATAATAACGTGCTCAACCGGCAATTTAAAAATGCCCGTGGTGACACTTTTTCCCCCTTGGTTAATCTGTTTTTTCTGACCTATGTTTACGCTGTTCACCTTTATCATGGGATCTCATACTCAATGCGTTTACAAAAAATAAGATTAATGGTAACTGGCAATTACCGTGTTGTTCGTTGTTCGTTGTTCGTTGTCACTGTCGCACCCTAACACTTATCAGGGTACAAATGTGATCAACATCATGATCCGCTAACTGTAGACTAAACGGTTGGCTGGTGCCAAATGGGGAGCAGTACATGGAGAGCTGCGTGAGCGTACAGAATAAGCTGGATTGGTAAACGATGTAACAGCCCTCTGAGAGCTAGTGCCCGCAACGTATTGTCTTTAAATTGTAATCCTTGCTTGCTGGTTTTCCAGTTCAATCGGATAATATGGACTTTCGAATCTCTTGGGGAGAAACCAGTGGAGACGTTCTCGTGATGACTTTTAGCCGCTTTCCTTATCGTCTGTTTATCGTGAGCTATATCGGCCTGGCTCTGCTCGGACTAATAAGTTGCAGTCCTGTCACACCAAACGTCGCGGATCTGGTGGTGCTAAATGCTGATATTTGGACCATGAAAAAACAATCGCCAAAAGCCGAAGCGATGGCAATTGCTCAAGGAAGAATATTGGCTGTGGGTAGCAAACAAGACATTCAATCCTATATTAATAATGATACACGTATTATCGATGCGGAATACCACACGGTCGTTCCCGGTTTTAACGACGCCCATATGCACCCTATGATGGTCGCACCGGGTTCGATTAACCTTGGCTACCCAGCCGTGGTTACGATGGCCGATTTGTTGGGCGCGTTAAGTAAAAGAGCACAGCAGTTGCCCGCGGGAGAATGGTTGTTAGCTTGGAATTACAACGACAAATTGCTGGGCGATCACCCAACGCGAGTTCAATTGGATAGTGTATCTACCGTACATCCGATAATGATCACTCACAGCAGTGGGCATGTAAAAAGTGCTAACAGCCTAGCTTACGAAGGTGCAGGGATCACAGCGGCAACGGAAAATCCGGAAGGCGGGGCTTACGACCGTGATGACAACGGCGAAATAAAGGGCGTGTGCCGTGAAATGCCGGCCTGTGAAATGTTGTTTTCCGAGCGCTTCCCCGAACCCGAACGTGAATTGAGTACCTCAATTGAACAATTGCGCGAGACGGTAAAAGAGCTACATAGTTTTGGCATCACCAGTATCGGTGACGCGTACGTCACTCCGGCATTGACGCTGGTATATTTGCTTGCAATCAATGATAGCTATCCAATACGTGCTAACTTAATGTTCATCGATGAGCAGGTGGGGTTTGCCAAATGGATGCACAGACTTGATTCCATCGGATTGATTGACTCGCTCAGTGATGATCGAATTCGCATGAGCACCGTAAAAATATTTCATGGCAATTCTCTCAGTGGCGCGACCTGTTGGTTGTATGAACCTTATGCCAATCGTCCTGACTATTTCGGTATAGAGCCAGCTCGCGACCAGAGTTCACTTAATGCAATAGTGAAAGAGGTTCACGATTCGGGTATGCAAGTTGCTATACATGCAAACGGCGATCGGGAAATTGACATGGTACTTGAGGCGATTGAATTGGCTGTTAATGACAACCCAAAACCTGACCATCGTCATCGTATTGAGCACGCGAGTATTATGAACACAGGTCTTCTAAAGCGCGCCAAAAATCTCGGTGTGGTTTTGGCGTTACACTCCTATGTTTACGAGCACGGTGCGAAAATGGAGGCCTATGGTGAGTGGCGTTTCCCCTGGATGCACGTCAATCGCTCCGCTCTAGAAGCAGGCGTGCCGATAGCGGGAAATTCTGACTACCCGATATCCAGCGCACACGTGATGACACGCTTACGCAGTTTGATGACGCGAATGAGTACTGAAGGCAGGGTGTACGGTCCGCAGCAAATCCTAAGTGCGGAACAAGCGATACACAGTTATACGGCGGGTAGTGCCTACGCTTCCTTTGAAGAGACGGAAAAAGGTCAGCTAACTCCGGGTCATTATGCTGACTTTGTCATGTTGAGCGACAATCCTGCGCTGGTGGACGCAGAAATCGTGAATGATATTAAGGTCTTGATGACTGTCGTTGGCGGTAAAGTGGTTTTCGAGCAATAAGCTCACTCGTTGCTGTTTTATAGGTTTCTTTGTCCACATCGCGACGAGTAGTGAAGAGAACATAACACCGCGTTCAACAGTCGAACGCTGCTTTGTTGTGTGAGCGAACCGGACGAACAAATTGGACGAGAGGAAAAAGGGCGTATATTCTTCCGGTACTTTGTTTATTCGAACGCGAACCGCTTGTGACAAGTGGGCTTGGACAAGATTTTCGTATTGAACACGGGAAATGGATAGCCATGTGGTGGTATTGATAGAAGCACCCAGCCACTGGCTATCAAATTACTGATGAGCAGGTATTTGCTACCGCTACCGGTTGGCCGTCGCTCCAAGATGGGTTAGATAAATGGATTCACAAACGATTATCCTTATTGGTGTAGGTATCTACGTTGCGCTGATGCTTGCCGTCGGTATTTACGTTGCGGGCAAGTCGACTTCGATGAGTGACTTCGCGGTATCGGGCCGAAACATGTCGCTTACGGTGTGTTCCGTTTCAATCGTGGCAACGTGGTTTGGTAGCGGGCCAATGATGGGGTCGGCCGCGGCGGCCTATGCGGGTAATACATTAGAAGTGCTCAGAGATCCGATTGTTTCGGGAATTTCCCTACTGATAGCGGGCTTCTTTTTTGCTAGAACCTATCGTCGCTCGGAGCGGATAACTCCGATCGAATTTCATGAAATCCGGATAGGAAATATTGCCGGCGTGATGTCGTCGATTGTGAATCTGGTTGGCGGTTCCATCTGGCTCGGCGCCGTACTTTTCGCCTTCGGAGTGGTCTTTGAAACACTCACCGGACAAGCGGCCGCCATTGGCATTTATGGGGGTACGTTGGTCATTGTTGTCTACACTATGTTTGGTGGGTTGCGCGCCGTTGCGGCTACCGATGTGTTGCAGATGGTATTTATTGCGATAGGGGTGCTGGCGCTATTTTTTGTGGTCGTTGATGACGCCGGAGGATTCGCCACTGTGGCTCAGATAATGCCAGATCATGCATTTCGCTTTGTGCCAGAAGGCCATACATTCAACGATTGGTTCACTTATTTTCAGGTTTGGTTTAGTTCCGGCTTGGTCGCTATTGGAGTGATTTCCGTGGTGCAGCGAGCAATGGCCGCCCGAAATGAACAAGTTGCTCAAAATGCCTTTTATATTGCCGGCGTTGCTTATCTCCTATTCGGTATGGTGCCGGTAACGCTCGGTTATATAGCAACGGCGACCATGCCCGGAGTTGAGGACGCCAACGCCATTATCCCCTTGTTAGCGGTTGAACACTTACATCCATTGGTCGTCGCCATATTTGTCGGAGCGGTTATCTCCGCCATTATGAGTACATCGGACAGTATCCTACTCGGTTGTGGTGCGGTGATTTCGGTGAATTTATTACCACGTGTTATGAAAAATCCGTCGGAGCAAGTAAAGCTAAAGGTAGCGCGGTGGTCTATCCCCGCGATGGCACTCGTTGCGCTGTATACAGCGTTCAATACCAGTACAATTATCTCCGCGATAGCGATGTCAATCTCACTGGGTTTTGCGGGAATGTCGGCACCGTTTATTCTCGCTATCTGGTGGAAGAGACTGAATAGCACCGGTGGATATTACGGCATTGGTGCGGGTTTTACCGCGTTTGGTGCGACGAGCATCCTGTTTCCTGAATTACCGGCAAGTTTTGTCGGATTTTGGACGTCGCTTGTATTTGCAGTGGCAGTGTCTTTGCTAACTCAAAAAACCGACACACCGAAGGCACTGACGAAGGCCGACGGTGAAACTCTGGATACAAGCGACCGACTAGGTACCTTGCCGTTTTTCCGTCGTATCGAATGATAGGTCTGCGTGTTTTATGTTGCCGCTAAGTGACTGGGACAATCATAGCGACGAATTTTTTACTAAAGTGACCGGATTGTAAGAACGTTTCAATGAGTCCTCCCTTCAATGGGAACTGATGCAGAAGAGGTCGGGCAAGACTCGCTTGGAAAGGGACTGTTGGGATAGTGATGGTGATCCCTATTGGGCATAATTCATGTGGAGATTTTAGATGGACGGTATTCATGATTTAGGGGGTATGGCAGGGTTCGGGGGAATTTCCGTTGAATCGGATGAACCTGTTTTTCATGATAAATGGGAAGGACAGGCGTTTGCATTAAATATTATCGCAATTGGAATAATGCAAAAGTACAATCCTGACGAGTATCGCCACGCTCTTGAACGTATGGCACCCGTGGACTATTTGAATGCGAGTTATTACGAGCGAGTATTGACCGGCGTCGCGTCGCTTTTGATCGAAAAGGGCGTTATCGACAAGCATGCGCTAACCTCAAGAGTAGAGGGGTGCTATCCCTTAGCCAGGCCCAATGCAACGGTCCATGACGATGGAAAAACGACCCAAAGTGCGGCCCTGTTCTCCGTCGGTGATAAAGTGCGAGTGCGCAACATCCATTCTGCAGGTCATACTCGAATGCCGGGGTATGTCCGTGGTCATAAGGGAGAAGTGATACATGTGGCTCCGTATTTTTCATTTCCCGATGCAGCTGCGCATGAGTTGCCGTTTCGAAAGGAGCCTACCTACCATGTTATGTTTACCGCTTCACAGCTATGGAACGGCGATGAAGCTAACAACGACTCGGTAGTTGTGGACTTGTGGGAAAGTTATCTGGAGGAAGCATCATGACACAAACTCAAGCAAGTCCTGCGAAGCGCACAAAAGCGTTAGTTGATACCTTGGAAGACCTTGGTCTACTCCCCGATGGCACGATCGATCAGCTTATTCATGACTACGAGGAAGAAATTAACTGGCGAAATGGTGCTAAAGTTGTCGCGAGAGCATGGACGGATTTGGCATATCGTGAACGCTTGTTCAGCGATGGCACAGCTGCCTGTGCAGAAATGGGGTTTGAAGGTGTTCAGGGCGAATACATTGTTGCGTTAGAGTGTTTGCCAGACATTCATCATGTGGTTGTCTGTACGCAGTGCTCCTGCACTGCCTGGCCTGTATTAGGATTGCCACCGAATTGGTATAAAAGCCCCGAGTATCGAGCGAGAGTTGTGAGAAACTCACGCCAGGTATTACACGAGATGGGTTTAGATCTTGCAAAAGAAGTCAACATCCGTGTTTGGGATACCACTGCCGAAACACGGTATATCGTTATACCGTTACAACCTGCGAATACCATAGGTTGGAAGGAGGCCGCATTGGTGGAAGTGGTGAGCCGGGAAGCTATGTTTGGTATTGCTCAAATCGTGGTGCCGGAAAGATAAATTGCATCTGCACTGTATTAACTCCCAGCCTTAGATCGACGGTAGTTAGCATCTCGGTAATTGAACTGACCAATTATTTGCCATTCGTTAAGAATATATGCAGATGTTCAGGAAGGTTACAATTGAGAACAGAACGGCAGGCGTCAGACTCTTTGGACTAGCGTTTCGGTCGATTTAAGTTGAATCCGAGTGGTTACAACTCTTTATTGTAAGCCGTCACTTCCCATACTTGGCACAACTTGAGAAAATCACTGCCGGTCTAATTTTCCTTTTGCTGACTTAAGGGCTCGCTCGCCATACACGCGATTGCGGCCTTCATTTTTCGCTTTATAGAGACATTCATCGGCGCGATTAATAAGTGAATCTCCTTCGTCGCTATCCTGAAATTGAGCAACGCCGATTGAAACGGATATTTTCCCGACATTGCGTTTTTTTCGTCCAACCCGCAGCGTCTGCTTGGATATGGATTGTCGTAACCGCTCTGCTACAGCCATACCTTCCTGTAGGCTGGTGCCAGGTAGCAATATGGCAAATTCTTCTCCGCCGTAGCGCGTAGCAACGTCCTGGCTTTTGGTGTTTCTGTTAAGGATAATTCCGACAAAACGCAACACCATGTCGCCAACCGTGTGGCCATACTCGTCATTAAACCGTTTGAAATGGTCTATATCAAGCATTAGCAGACTGAAGCTAAAGTCGAGGCGATACGCATCGGACATTAACTTTGCGTAGCTCTTGTCAAAAATACGGCGATTCGACAGTTCGGTGAGGGCGTCAATTGAGGCATCTTTTGTCAACTCTTCGATTTCACTTCGCATGGCATCAACTTGATCGGAGAGTTGTGACATAGACTGCGATGTGTTGCGGGTTGTATCGTGGATGTGCCGTGTGTCCGATAATAGTCTAACAATCAGCTGTTGCAGCATGTCGCTGCTTGTCGTTGTCAGCTTTTCTTCACAGTTTGTCAGACTCGATTCGAAATGAGTGATCTCCTGGCCCATGTTTCCCAGCTCACTTCCGGCCAGATTTACCATTTGGCTGATGGAATTGCGTATATCATCAAGTGCTTTTTGCTGGTCTTCGCCAAAAAAACGTTTGTGTATGCCTTGATGTATTTCTTCAGTAAAAAGCGTTTCTTCCTTGATCAGTTGGTCAATGTGCTGGCAGAGCTCCTGATTGGAATTGGAATAATACGCGTGCCAGACGTGGTAATTTTCCGGACTTGTGGATATTTTTAACTCATTGATACGCTCTAATACGATATTTGATATATCGTTAGAGTGACTTTGGGGTGCGTGTCCATGCATTCGGGAAGACCGTCTATCTAATTTCAAAAGTGAACAGCAACATAGTATAGCTCATATCGCGATGGGTATTGGAAATCCTCTATTTCGAAACTATCTTTTGATCAGGTTGAATGGACACAGTCCGATTTGGGTCTAAAATAGGTCTAGGAATTAAGATTGCTGAAAAGCTCAGTACTCTTATATAGGTAGTGCTATATAGGTAGTGCAGAATAAATTGAAATATCCTATTATTTAACGGAATATAGAAGCTGTCTGTCGAAGGAACGATTATGAGCACTGCACTTTTGGCCCGTCAGCCGATCTATGACGCCAATGTTAAGATCACCGCTTATGAGTTGCTGTTTCGTTCTGACGATATCAACCGGGCTAATGTGATTGACGGTGATAGCGCAACTTCCGATGTCATACTGAACGCCTTTACAGAACTCCCTGTCGACGAAATACTAAACTATAAACCCGCCTACATTAATTTCACCCGTAATTTATTAGACGCTCCGCCACTAATTAACAAACAACAATTAGTCATTGAAATACTTGAAGATATTGTTGTGGACGAAGACATGATTCTTGCGGTTACCAGGCTCAAGGATCAAGGTTATGTTATCGCGCTTGATGACTACGTTTACGATCCCGCCCATCATTCGTTGTTACAGTTGGCTGATATCATCAAGATCGACATTATGGCGGTCGGAATTGATGGGGCGCAGCAACAGCTAAAGCTGTTATCGCAATATAATGTGACATTTTTGGCTGAAAAAGTAGAGACTCAAGATGACTTTAGGCAATGTAAAGCACTGGGCTTTACTGCGTTTCAAGGCTATTTTCTTTCCAAGCCTGAAATAATCAAAGGAAAAAAAATTAGTGCGGATCAACAGTCCGTACTGCGTCTGATGGCAGTATTGCAAGATCCAAAAGTGGATTTTGATGGTATTAGTCGCGCTATTTCCGCTAACCCGGCTCTCAGTTTTAAATTGTTACGCCTGGTTAACTCGTCGTTTTTTAACCTTCGCTCAACCATCGATTCGATCACGCTGGCCATCACGATGTTGGGTCTGTCAAAAATTCGAAGCTGGGCGGGTTTACTTGCAATGACAAATTCTGTCAAAAAGCCAGAAGCCCTGGCTGTGAATACCATGATCAGATCTCGAATGGCGCAGTTATTGGGGGAGGCGCTGGAAAAGATGGAGTTCTCTACTGACCGGCTTTTTACCGCGGGCTTGATTACTTCACTGGACGCTTACTTCGATGTGTCGTTAGAAGAAATTTTAGCGGTATTGTCGTTACCCGTAGATATGCAGGAAGTCATTATGGGAGATGAAGGTGTACCTGCGCTATTACTCGATACAGCAATTCAGTTTGAACGTGCGCGGTTAGACAAAGTGGATTGGCAGAAATTAAGTGCTATTGGTTTAAGCAGCAAGTTCGTTGAGGAAAGTTATATTGAGAGTGTTCGTTGGACTGACGGGTATATCTCGGCAATTTGTTAGTGGAAAATCTCTTGAATCTCTCTATTGCTGGATGAATCGCGGAATCTCCATCGCGAATAACTGGCTCTGAATAGTTATAGAGCATGCAGTGCTCGTTCATCAGACATTCTCTGTCATTCTGTACAAAACGGCCATTGGATGTCGTGCAATCCCCGTGAAATTTCTGTTTTCCTGTCAAAAATACAAAAAAGTAGACGTAGCTTAAGGAATGCACATTGCTCCGGAAGTTATCGGCGATGTAACGCTATTGATTGGAAACATTCTTTAGCTGTGACACAATCTCGGCCGAAATTTTCGGCAGCTAATTGCGCCCTTAACCTATGACAGTGATCCCCTGCGTTATGAACATCCAAAAACTACAGAATTTTTCCCTTAAGCTGCGCAATAATAAGCTTTTCGAGCTGTTTGTCGTCTCGATTATCATTTTTTCTGCTTTGTTGATTGGCGCTAAGACCCACGAAATTCCCGGTCAAGTTATGTCGGTTATTGTCTATCTGGACTGGTTAATTACTTTTATCTTTTTGTTCGAGCTATTCGTGCGCTTTTTAGCGGAAGAGGAAAAACGGTACTTTTTCAATCGCGGCTGGAATATATTCGATACGCTGATAGTGGTGGTGAGTCTGGCGCCCATCGAAGACAGTGAAATGGCTTTTGTCGGACGTCTCGTTAGGATTTTTAGAGTGCTGAGGATGATTTCTATCATTCCTGAGTTGCGGATATTACTCAACTCGTTACTCAAAGCCATGCCGCAATTGGGTTATGTGTTGCTACTCATGTTCATTATTTTCTATATATACGCCGCGATTGGCAGCACCATATTTGCGAAGGTTAATCCGGAGCTGTGGGGAGATATCAGTATCTCAATGTTGACGCTCTTTCGAGTGATGACTTTTGAGGATTGGACTGACGTGATGTATGAGACGATGGAGGTCTATTCTACGAGCTGGATTTATTACCTGACGTTTATTTTCTTGACGGCCTTTGCGTTTTTGAACATGGTCATAGGGATTGTGGTTAGTGTATTAGAAGAAGAGCACGCCATTGAGAAACAAGCGCAAGATAAGGCGGACGGTAAACTCACGATTGAGGACCTGTCCGCGCAAATCGCTGAATTGAAAGCCTTAATGCAGGTGAAAAAAGAGCTATAACAACCGTATAGACTAGAAGCAGGTTTGTTCGAATTATGACTGATAGCTGAATTATTACTTGGAGGATTTAATATCGGGGCTGCAGACGTAAAATGCCACGCTGAACCCGAACCGAGTCTTACAGCGATTGAAAAGTGCGCAGGGTTAGCTGTTTAGAAGACAAAAAGTAGAATCGTCATTCCCGTTTTCCACTGGGGGCAACGGGAATGACTCAGTCCTGCGCAGACTAACTCGACGGTGTCTTATTGGTGCAGCGAGGTAATATAAGCGGCCAAATTATTTATACCATCGTCGGTTCGGATCGCTTTGGCCATTTCTTTCATTTGTCGGCCATAGATATCTTCAGCATGGCTGCCTCTTAGCCCAGACTTGAAATTCACGAATTGACGAATCAGATAGGTGCCATCGAGACCGGCGAGTCGCGGTGCATTGAGAGGAGGCTTACCTTCGCCTTTGCCGCCGTGACAAGAGGCACAACTGCCCTGATAAATATACGCACCCTTGGCCGTATCACCCTGTGTCTTTTCTATTGGCCCGGTGACATCCATTGCAGCAATGTAGGCGGAAACGTCTGCAACCGCTTGATCGCTGGACAGTGTGGACGACATTGCCCGCATCTGGCCGCCGAAGATATCCGTAGCATCAGCACCTCTTATCCCCCTTTTAAAGTGGCCAATTTGTCGCGCTAGATATTCCTCGCTTTGACCCGTTAACGCTGGGCCACCGGCAGATGGCTTGCCTTCTCCATTTTGTCCATGGCATAAAACACAGCTAGCGTACTGTGCCTGGCCCGCTTCGGCGTTACCTTGTGCCGCGAGGGCATTGGATGAAAAAATCGCTCCTATCAACATTAGTTTTAAACCGAAAAAGATCTTCATTGAATACACTCTCTGTTTTTTGATGTTGTCTAATAATCAATCTATCTGGCTGTTTATTATTTGAACTATTCGCTTTTTATGCGGAAATCATACCGGAAAAATTATTGGATTCGACTGTCATAACTTCTTTTTGGCTAAGCGTAACCCAGAAATGCTCACTTACAAACTATCTAACAGAGATTTAATTAAGTCGATGGCGCTGCTGCAAGCTAGCCTGGGTACCGAGCAAAAGGCTATCTGATCGTTGGCAACTGTTATTCATTAGATGGGGTAGTTGGAGTGCTCTTGGTCGAATCTCAATTATTTTTCTTTTTTAAACTAAAGATGACCGTCCAGTAGTGAAAATATACCCTCTTCACGCAAGACGCGCATCCCGAGTCGTTGATTCGACACGCCGCGATGTAATACATAATCAAAGCGCAGCTGCTCATCGCTTTCTTGTGCTTCAAAAAAACGGCAGTCGACCTGATTGTTGTCGCTCAGTTGCTCGCCAAGTTCTATTAGATGCGATGAAAAAACCGATAAACAATTTTCTTTAGTGGCGAAACGTTTGACGATAGCGAGCGAAGCGTCGAGTGCATCTTTCACATTTGTTCCTTTGAACGGCTCGTCCATTAGTGCTATTACGCTATAGCCATCTGCTACGGCTTGGGCAATCGCCTTTACGCGCAATGCCTCCGCACGGAAGTAGCTCACTCCGTCGCTTAGGTTATCATTGAGTGAAATCGAGCTAAACAGGCGCTGTGTGGCCACGAAGTGAAAGCGGCGCGCAGGCACACCCATGCCAATGTGGGCAAGGTAAACGGCGGTGGCGACCGCCCGTAGGTAGGTCGTCTTACCGGCCATGTTTGGTCCTGTTAGAAAGAGTGTCCTGTGCTCTTTGTCGAGCTCAACCGGATTGTCGACGGCATCTTTAACGAAGGGGTGAACCAGGCCCTCGGCCTGAATGCGGAGGTCCCCTGTTTCAATACAGGGCATAACAAAATTGTGCTTGGCCGTGACATCTGCCATCGCGACAAGTGCGTCAATTTCATAGATGATTTGCAGTAAGCGGTTTATCGTTCCTTTCTCATGTAGCCTGAATGTCTGGTCCAGGCGTAGGATTTTCCAGACACCGCGTCCGATTTTTAAACGGGGAACACCGGAAATTTTAGGACGGGCTAGTAGCGTTCTCATTTCTTCAATGAGGGGGCTTAGTTCTCCGCCCGGCGATGCCAGTTCTGCTTGGTCCGCAAAACGGCGCAATACTCTTATCATCTCGCAGATAAGCTGTACCCCCCGTACGATACTGAAGTAATGGTGATCATTGTTGACCCACATTGCGAAAACGCTGAAACTGAATTCGATCGGATTTTCGTCCGTCACAATGGGCAGGATCTCGCGCATGTAATGTTGATCAGCGAGATTGGTCGAGTAAGCTAACGGTTGGCTAGTGAAGACTGGTCGATGAGCAATGATGTAGGAAAGGGCTTTCTGGGTAGCGCCTATGCAGGCAGGGTTCGATGAGGGGCGTTCCATCCGGCGCCGCAATACCTTCGCACCGCCCGCCGTCCGCGTGAGATTGCAGAAGTCGAATAGGCAGGTGTCTCCCCCGTCCGACTCGAAGATCTCGAGATCCTTGACAGTGTGGGCATCCAGGAGCATGAGATCTGGCTCCGCTAGAATACGAGGAACCGGCTGCGTGTCTGTACCAGCGGCGAGAACAGTGTTCATAGGCATAGTCCTTTATGTCGGAGTGTGATTCTTTTCATAGGCAAGTCCGGCTTACCGTTTATCAAAGAATGATCAGCAATCACCAGTAAGCAATCATCTATTATTAATAAATGATATTCTCGCAGGTCGTCGACGGCTTTAGCTGCGAACGACACCCGCTGAGTCCTGGCTTTAACAACTCAATAGCCAATCCCAATCGAAAAAACAGAATAGTCCCTGGTTCTTTATTTAAACTTATCCCACTTTATTATTGTTTCCTGCCATCCTTGGGTAATGACAATGATCATAACAGGAACTGTGAGATAACCGAACGCACTGGTAATATGATGGCCAACTCAAAGTTGATAAAGCGGTCGGCATTTACTGATCGTCGAGATTAAGCGCGGCACGTTGTCAATTATCAATCCTAGTTGCTACACTTTAATCAGTCCTTTCATTGTACTTTTGCTTAAATTGCTAACCATTAGCAGTCGTAAGCAGATAATCACTCGGTGACTAATTCTCTTTATGATGTTACTCGCTCCACGGAATAGTTGGACAAGTTACCTTAGCAGCTTAGTCTCGGCTGTGGGCTTAATTTCTATCATCCTCTATGTTGCCGAATCAACAGCGCAGAATCAAATGGAATTGCCTCAATTGAAGGTTAGTATTGCTGCCTTCGATTTTCCGCCGATGGCTCATAGAGCGGCTAATGGAGCAGTTTCTGGAAGAGCGGTCGAGACCGTAAGAGAATTCTGTGAAGCGAGCAATATGCAATGTGAGATTTTGTTCTATCCCGCTGCAAGAGCATACAGGGAATTTGAAAGTGGTGGTGTCGATGCCTTGTTGTCCGGTAAAGTTGGCCGATTGGAACAATGTTGTAGCTTTGCTGACTGGTATTACCCTTTCAGGGCAGGATTTATAGCCGATCGACCGGTTGATGACATCCCAGAAACTGAAGAAGAATTGCACGGCGAAAGAATTGTCATGATTGGAGGGTGGCGATCAGCTTACAGTTATTTTCCCAATCTTGCGGAATTGGAAACAGCGAACAAGGTTCAAATTACCCAATCCAATTCCATTGTCGCAGCGATCAATATGTATGAGTCAGACAGAGTCACATTATTTTGGGGCTCCGATGCTTTTGATTGGCACTTTAATAAATTATCCCTATCGAACGATAAGAGAAACTTCAGAGCTTTAATGTCGTTTCCGGCGGGGATGTTTGTGACCCGGCTGCGAGAAAATCACGATGAGATACTTCACCGTTTTAACCAAGTCTTCAAAACGTACAAGGACCTGGGAAATCTGGATGAAGATAACATTCTTATCCCTGATCTTTTGAAAGACACCTACCAAGATGCTCCATTGCCCGAATGAAACGCCGATTGCGCGACCAAACCCATAAGGCTAATCCACGTTTTCGTATAAGCGATGGCAGTACGCTCAAGAGCTGTCACCATTCCTGACTTGCGGGGTAGCTTGGAACCCTCCAAAACGACTCTATTAATCTCACATGCTCACAGCATCTAAAACGTAAGTGGTTAACGATGATAAACGCTGTGAACAAAAAGACACTAAAAGACTGTTAGTTGGCGTTTGGCACAATCAGCACCTTGCCATTTCTACCGCGTTGGGCCGCGCGTGTAACCGCTTTTTTGATTTCCGCAACGGTAAAGCGCGAGTCGACATTGGCTTTAAGAGAGCCATTTGCAATTAAAGGAATAATTTGTCCAAACGCTGCCTGTTGTTCAGGCATTGCAGCTGTCTGAAACCATTTCGTTAGCCAAAATCCGCGAATGCGAATATCTTTGCCAATGGCTATGCCCGGATTAAAGATAGGCGATTTTCCCGACAGCAAACCATAGGACACGAGAGTGCCTCCTTCCCCAAGACTTTCTGATAAACGAGTAAAGGTTTCGCCTCCAACCGCGTCGATCGCTAACACAACTGGTGCGTTGTTAGTTGCATTGGCGATTTCTTTGACAAGATCGGGACCATTGATTAACACGACATCGGCACCTTTGGACATTAAGTCTTCTGCCAAGCCTTCACGACGAACGACATTGATTGTTTTTATGCCGCGTTGCTTTGCCAGTTGAATTAGATATCCGCCTACCGCTGAATTGGAAGCGCTCTGTACAATCCAATCGCCTTCTTTAAGGTCGACATAGGACGTTAGCATGAGTAATGCCGATAGCGGATTGATAGTGCTCATAGATAGTTGTTCGATTACCGCCATACTAGGTTTGCCGAGATCAGGTAGAGGAATTAGGCGTGCCGCAGGAGCAACTATTTCTTCGCGCCAGGTTCCAACTCCTGCCAGCAATACCAGTTGTCCTTCGGTCAGGTTAGCCACTTCCGGAGATGTCTCAATTACCTGTCCGACGCCTTCGCTACCCGGAGTTGAGGGTAATACTGGAAGAGTAAGATATTTACCGGCAATTTGTAATACGTTGGATGGATGAATGGGCGCCGCTAATACTTTTACCCGAACTTCGCCATTTTTTAAGGGGCGCGATACACCTTCTTTTACTTCCAGTACTTTTGCCGGGTCGCCGATCTGGTTTAATTCAACGTATTTAAAAGTGGATCCCTTTCCGTGCTCCGTTGATTCATGGTGGGCGCCTAGAGCAAAAGGCGTAGAGCCCACTAAAAGGGCTAAGACTGAAGCGATAGAGAGTTTTTTCATAGTGTAATCCCAATTTGTCTGAGTTTGATTTTCATACACAGCACCAGCTCCTATGCCGGATTTGTAATATATCGATGAACCTTATTTTGATAAATCTGTCTTGATAAAAATAGCGTTGATGAACCCCTCGTTGATAACAATTGACCTAATACAAATAGTCATACTGAAAATAATCTTTCACATCTTATGTCTGTACTGACTTTCTAAGCATGGTCTATAACATGGCTTGTTAGCTTACATTGAAGAGTCATTTTCTCTTTCGAACCACCGGCCTAAATAAATTCCCACTATAGCCCAGAGAGCTGCGATGCCTGCTCCCACAATAGCAACAGCCGCTAAACCTAAACCCAAACCTTGCGTTAATCCAGTAAATAACCAGGCCATCAGGGTATCGCCGCCTCTGTAGGCAACAATATCGATGACCGGCTTGGCTTTGAAGCGAGTTTCGCGGTCAACGCGAGTAAAGAGCATTTCACGAGCGGGTCGGGTGACGGCGTAGTTACCGGCTCGGCGTACAATCTGTAAGCCGACCACAACCGCCATCAGCGGTGAAATCGCTATCACGATTAAACCGACACAGATCAGTACCGGAACGAGAGCAATGGTTACCGGCATGCCGAATTTAGTCATGATGCGACCGGTGGCAAATAAGCCCGTTGCGATCGATAGGGTATTGACCGCCAAATCCATTTGCGCCCATACGGCGGTGCGCTCTGCACGGCTCAGATCGGCTAATAGGTTCTTCAATTCGAAATAAACAAAAGAGCTGATACCGGTGTAAAGGAAAATGAAGAGGCCGATCCCCAATAAATAAGGGTTTGAGAAAAACAGTTTGAAGCCTGCAAAAGGGTTACCGCCAATAGCGGCTCCGGCATTATTTGGGGATAAGTCCACATTATGTAAGTCGGTGGATTTCAAGGCCTGTAAATAGAAAATGATTGGTATCGGGATTAACAGCATCACGCTGGCAATGAGCATTAAATTATCGGTACCCAAAGACTCTGAAAAAAACGACGGAATCGAGGGGCCGATCAAACCACCGACACTGGCGCCGGCGGCAATGATACTAAAGAGTCTGGCCGCCTGTTCTTTGTTGAACAAGTCGGACATGAAACTCCAGAAAACGGAAATATGGAAAAGACTAAAGACACTAACCCAGACATAAAACGACTTGTCGATTAATGTGCGGTCGCCCGACGATGATGCAACAACATAAAAAACGACAAAGGTAAGGGCAAAAAAGCCGTACATCGCGGGTACGAGCAGTTGGAAGCGAAAGCGTGAAACGGCGATGCCATAGACGGCAACAACCGCTGTACTGATAAAAAAGTTGAGGGTCCATAGCCAGCTGACTTCGGCATCGGTCCAGTCACTTGCCATGGCGTCGCGCACGGGGCGAAGAATGTAATATGCCGACATTAAGATAACAACAAACAGAAAAGCGCTTACGGTCGCTTTGACCTCGTTTGCTTCAATTTTCGAGGCGGCTTTTAGAAACTTGCTAACGGGGTTGCTGTTGCTTTCAGGCACTGCGGTCTCCTTTATAAGACGGGTTATCTACGGCGGTATTTTCTCTGGATTTGACTGTTTCGGCGATGGTTGATCACCTTACAATGCATTGATCTCGCTCCGCTGCCTATGTGCTGTAATCACTCACCAGCTGATTTACATTCGCCGGCGGCAGAGTATCCAAGTTCTGCCAAAGTAGCTAGGGGGTGATTGTGGTTATCATTATTGTTGTTATGGCAATAATGATGGGAGGCTAAAATATTCAGGGCAGAGCGATAGTTCAATGCAATGACTTATTGATAACAAAGGGTTGTTGCCAATAATCCCGGTTCGGTATCTGGATGACTCTGTTTCGCGCCAAAATGTGGTCTTAAGTGAAAGGTTGGAGGATTTTTTCCGAGTATTAAACCGCAAGAAGCCCCATTTCACTGTTTTCGGGTGTGAAGAACTTGCGCGTTTTGATCCATCAGTCAATGTTAAATGCCGGGATCCATTGCGGACTCCCGGCTTGCTAGTGGCTCAGTGTTGAATATGTCAGTTTAAGTTAAGGCATTAGTATTGGGCACCTACCCATAGCCAAAGGATATCTTTATCTTTGCCGCCGTTACCACCGGTATCTTCGGCCGAGTAGTCGGCGTACTTGATACCGGCACTATAGTGCTTTCCAAACTTCTTTACGGCTTGTAGATTGATTTCAGAGCCGAGGTCACTGGAACTTTCATCGGAAGAGTAGTCGTGATACACGGCTAGTATTTTGGCGCCAGCGATTTCCCCAGCGACCGAAATATACGTATCTTCCAGGCCATTGCCACCGTCGATAGATCCGAATAATGATCCCCCCAGAAAGACGTCCGCCCAGCCGTTAAACTTATGCACCGTGGCCAGAGGGCTTTGGAAATTTTCGATGCCGTCATCGGAACCTAATAACTCGTAGCCCAGTTTAGCGGTAATACCGGAAACGGTTGCTCCCAACTCTAGCATATTGTAGTGGGTATCGATATCGACAGTTTTGTTGTCCTGTTGGGCGTATTCCGCCGCGTAGTGGAATTTAGGTTCGTCGCCGATGCTGCCGGCAATACTCAGGCCAAAGGTGTCAGTGGCATCAAAGGCGAGTACTTTCGAAAGAGAGTAATGGTATGCAACAATTTTACCTAAGGGGCTTTTGTACGCTACGTTGATCAGTTTGTCGCTGGTGCCGGTTGGGTCTGGAAAACCGCCGTTGCCACTATTGATTCGATTACGTTTCCAGAGATAGGATAGGTCGATCGTTAAATCCTTAAGCGGTGAGAACTTAAGTCTCGCGGCATCAAAGGTTTGGCGATCCTGGCGCCAGCCGACGTGACCGACATGACGGTGGCCATCAAGCGTCAATACTTGACGGCCTACCTTGAATGAGCTGTCGTTTTTTTTATACATGACAAAACCCTGATCGATCTCTGTATTCTCGTTGTCGGGGATAAGGCTTCTTTCATCGTCGATACCAAACAGGTCACGAGTATCTTCGAGCTCCAGCATAGCTGAAAAACCGTTTAAACTACCGGTGGTGTAACCCAGACGTGTGCGAATGGTCATGCCGTCACTATCGATATCACCGCTACCAACGTCTTCATAGCGAATCCGAATGTCTGCTGTCGCTTTACCAGATTTGATGGCGTCGGTGAGGGCGTCGGCCGTCACCCCTTGGCCAAAACAGGCGCACAGCGTGATTAGTGATGAGCTGACGACTTGCCGGCGTGATGAAAATTGCATGACTTACTCCTTTTAGATCTGCTTGATTAGTTTTTACCGTGAAAATATTCAGGCGCTTAAGCCGCTTTATTTTCCGTTTTGTTAAATTTGGGTTTCTTAGGTTTCTGTTCAGTCTGGATTGTTTCTACCTTGCGTTGTTTCTCGTACAAAAACCTTAAAACATCAGCGCGTAGCCGGGTGTATTCAGCGTCGCTGGCGAGGGCCAGGCGCTCTCTTGGGCGCTCGAGATTGACAGGAAGAATCTCCCCAATCGTCGCTGCGGGGCCATTAGTCATCATCACGATACGATCTGACAGCAGCACCGCCTCGTCTACATCGTGCGTAATCATGATCACTGTGTTTTTCAGCTCACTCTGGATTTCCATTAATGAATCCTGCATATGCGCTCGAGTGAGAGCGTCGAGGGCCCCAAACGGTTCATCCATCAACAGAATCTCGGGTTGCATGGCGAGCGCGCGAGCGATCCCGACGCGTTGTTTCATCCCCCCGGAAATCTCATCGGGGCGTTTGTGCATGGCGTGGTCCATATGCACTAAATGCAAGTTGTATTCGATCCACTCCTTCATTTCGGCTTTTGATTTGTCGCGCCCAAACACCTGCTTGACGGCGAGTTCGACATTTTCGAAGGCGCTCAACCAGGGCAGTAGCGAGTGATTCTGGAACACGACGGCGCGTTCGGGGCCTGGCTCAGAGACTTCTTTGCCGTTAAGTACAACGCCACCGCGAGTAGCCTGGTAGAGTCCGGCAACGATATTCAGTACCGTCGACTTACCACAGCCGGAGTGTCCAATGAGTGAGACAAATTCCCCTTTGTTGATTCTTAAGCTGACCTCTTTCAGTGCCGTAAAGGGTCCGCTGGGGGTCGGGAATTCCATATCAATCGTGCTGATGTCGAGAATTGGCTGCATGTTCATTTCCTTTGCAGAGTTTAAAAGAGGGTTAGCGTGAGGCTGAAGCCTTGTCCCAGGATACGAAGCGCTGCAATTGGAGCATGCCGCGGTCCAATAGAAACCCGATGATGCCAATAACGACTATGGCTGTCATGATACGACTGAGTGAATCGGAACTGCCGTTCTGAAATTCATCCCAGACAAACTTACCCAAGCCGGGATTTTGAGCTAGCATTTCGGCGGCTATTAATACCATCCAGGCAATGCCCAGTGACAAACGCATACCGGTAAAAATCATGGGGATAGAGGCGGGCAAGACAATTTTTTGTATGTGCTTTAAAGCGGGAAGTCTTAAAACACGACTCACGTTCAGTAAATCATCGTCAATCGCTGCAACGCCCACCGAGGTGTTTATAATCATGGGCCAGAGGCAGCACAAAGTGACAGTGATCATTGAGGTGATAAAAGACTTGGCGACCATTGGCTCTTCGGAGACATATAGCGCGCTGACGACCATGGTAACCAACGGAAGCCAGGCCAATGGGGACACCGGTTTGAAGGTTTGTATTATTGGGTTGATCGCAGTGTTAAGTGTCTTGCTAAGGCCAGTAGCGATACCTAACGGGACTGCAATGATTACCGCCAAGAGAAAGCCGCTCATAACTGTGATCAAACTGGTGAATATCTGATCCAGGAAAGTTTCCTTTCCCGTATAGGCGCGTAGCTTGGGGGCGTAACCCGGGTCCTGAGCAAGACGTTCCTTGGTGCGTGTTTCCTGACGCTTATAGAAGGCTGCTGCTTTTTCACGTTCAATGATGTGCTCACTATACAAGGCGCCAAACTGCAGATACACAGCAGCAGGACCCGGAAATTTCCCCAGAGAAGTGTCTATTTTTTGTGCTGCGACTGACCAGAGAACAAGAAAAACAACGATGCCGGCGAGAGGAAGAACTAAGGTTTCAATAGTTCGGCGAACGAGTACCCCTAACTTGTTCGGAACATGGGTTGTTTGGGTGTATGGTACGGCACTCATAGTTTAATTCCTTGGTACTGCCTTAAAGAGTTTTGTAACAGCGCTATAAAATATTAAAGCTATAGCGCTGTTCTTAGGGAGGAGAAATGCTTACAGCACGTCTCCTTGTTTCAAGCCAATCGAAAATTTATTGATATAATCGTTGGGTTTTTTCCCGTCGTAGACAATGTCATCGATAAAGTGCTGTTGCGGCTTCTTAAAACCATCTTCACTGGCAAAGTCTGGAAAATCTTTAGCATCGATTATTTTGTCGGCGATTAGTGATTGTGCCGCTTTGACATAGATGTCGGGCCGATACACTTGTTTGGCCATATCCATGTACCAACTATCTGGTTTTGTTTCGGGGATCTGCCCCCAGCGTCGCATTTGTGTTAGGTACCAAATTGCATCTGAGTAATAGGGGTAGGTGGCGTTATAGCGGAAGAAAACGTTGAAGTCGGGAACTTCGCGCTTGTCGCCTTTTTCGTATTCGAAGGTGCCGGTCATACTATTTGCAATGACATCGTAGTCGGCTCCCACGTAGTTCGATTGGGAAAGAATTTTGACGGCCGCTGGGCGGTTAGCATTGTTCTTTTCGTCGAGCCACTTGGCTGCACGGATCAAGGCGCGAGTCATACGAATAGTTGTGTTCGGGTACTTTTCAGCGAAGGCGGCAGTGATGCCGAATACTTTTTCCGGGTTATTCTTCCATATCTCATAGTCGGTAACAACGGGAACGCCAATGCCTTTAAACACGGCCTGTTGGTTCCAGGGTTCTCCCACACAGTAGCCGTAAATCGTGCCGGCTTCCAAGGTGGCTGGCATCTGCGGAGGAGGCGTAACAGATAAGAAGGCTTCAGCATTAATATTACCCGAGACATCACTTTTGTGAGGCGCGTAGTAACCGGGATGTATATTGCCGGCAGCAAGCCAATACCTTAGTTCATAATTGTGAGTCGAGACAGGAAATACCATTCCCATATTAAAAGGCTTTCCAGAGTTGTTGTATTTTTCGACAACCGGTTTCAAAGCATCTGCTTTAATAGGATGGACCGGGCGGCCATCGGCCATCTTGGGAATACTGGGTTTCATCTCATCCCACACTGCGTTGGAAACGGTAATGGCGTTACCATTCAGGTCCATTGAGAAGGGCGTAATAATATGTGCCTTTGTGCCGTAACCCATAGTCGCGGCGATAGGTTGGCCTGCTAACATATGTGCTCCGTCAAGGCGACCATCGATAACGCCGTCTAACAGTACTTTCCAGTTGGCTTGGGCTTCGATCGTGACGTACAAACCTTCATCTTCAAAGTATCCATTTTCATAGGCAATGGCGATCGGCGCCATGTCGGTTAACTTAATAAAGCCGAACTTAAGTTCTTCTTTTTCTGGCCAGCCCAATTTTTCAGCCATGGCAGCTGTGCTGTTAGATAGTATCCCCAGTAGAAGGGCGGCACTTCCAGCGGCTGAAATTAGCCGTTTTCGTCGTTTTAATGACGTTACTCTTCCCTTGATAATTTTCATATGCGGCTCCGTTAAGATAAAGTTGCGACAGCATCTATTTGTTAGATGCCAGAATCTTTGTTTCTTGATAAGAGTGTTAGCAAGGCCTGTGCCAGATTTTCTGCTATATAAACAAGGAGATTGGAAGAGCTTCCAATGGACAAGTAAGCACAATAAGCGTGCATAATTTACGGATGATAAAAAAACGTCCCTTAAAAGCGCCTTTTCGTTTACAGCAGATAACGTCTGGTCGTTGGTGGTGCAGGCGGTGCTCCACTATCGTCTTTCATGTACACGCCTCGTGGCACATTTTGCGACGTTTTTATCGTTGCATGATCAAAAATGGAGCGAAAAACTCAGCAATGGTCTCTAGCGTTTTAGTTCGTCTGTATTAAGCAAGGTACTATAAGCAAGGTACTATTCGACTCGAGGAGGGCCGCAATTTTTAGAGTAATATTTTTGGAATGGTCGAGGCCGCTTTTACTTTTGTTTTGTCTCTAAAGCAATGTTTCAGGCGCTGCTCAATTTATCTGTGCGGAAAATTGAGCGGCGTTGATTCGGAGTGGCCGATGACACTTGCTTTAGGATATCCCAGTTTCCCTTGAAAACATTGGGTTTTAGTAATATAGTTTATTCTAAATTAGATTTATCTAATATTTATTTCTTTATTGATCGAGATCTCCCAATGGTAAACTTCTTTCTTCGTTCGCTATCGATGACAAAACTGCGCAAATTGTTTTTTGTCGCTGTTTTAGCCGCTGTTTTAGTACCCCAGGCAATGGTTGTTACAGCTGCAGAAGGTCGGCTAACATTTATTCATTTGAACGATCTTCACGCCCATCTGGTTCCGCACCGGGACGTGGTCCGACAGGTCGTATTAGATGGGACTATAGCCTCGATCATCGAACAACGTGGTGGGCTTGCTCGGACTGCAACTCTGATCAAACAACTTCGAGCGGAAGAACCGAACTCTATATTGATGAACATCGGAGATACTTATTATGGGGGCGCTGAAGCTCTGTATTCGAGGGGTAATGCCATCATTGCACCGGTGAATGCCCTGGGTATCGACATTGGTGTGCCGGGGAATTGGGATTTCGCTTATGGTCCGATAGTCACGCGCCTGCGTTATGCGGCCGACAGCTCGCCTTTTGCCCATTTTGTTAACAATTTACTGTCGAATGAACCTATTGCTACACCGAACTACCCGGTACTAGCGGGAAATGTCAGCAAAACATTCTCCCTGATGTTGGAAGATGAACCACTCCTCCCAGCAACGCATCTCCAGTCTTTCGGAGGAATTACAGTTGGGTTTATCGGCATTACCTCTGACATTGTCCCTCGTATGTCTCCCGTGTTCGCATGGGGGTTCAGCTTTCTAGAGGGTGAGAAAGCCTACACTGCACTAGTCAACGAACATGCTCTGAAACTGCGTCAGGCGGGAGCGGAACTAGTGGTCGTAATGAGTGAGCTTGGCTTGCACCGAGATCATCAACTCGCAAATGTTATTGCGCCGGGTGTCGATGTATTTTTTTCTGCTCATACGCATGAGGCAACGACGGTACCATTGTCTTCTCGTAGCGGGGCGCTGGTAGTGGAAGCCGGTAACGATGGCTTCCTCGGAAAAATGACCGTTACCCTGAGTCAATCGAGCGCACCTAAATTCGAATGGCAGCTTCTGCCAATCAACGAACACATCACGAAAGATCCGGAGCTAATGGAATTGGTGGCGGTTGCACGAGCCCCTTTTCTCGACAGCAACGTCAATTTCGAGCACCCGATGCCATTCGTAGACTTGCCGTTAACGGAATCGATCGAGACGGTGGTCGGTTCAGCGCCAGCAACGCTTCATCGTCGCAGCATTATCGATAGCCCATTCAACCACTTCCTTGCCGATCAAATGCGACGCCATTATGAAACGGATTTGGCGTTGACTCCTGGATTTCGGTTTGATGCAGTGGTCGAAGCGGGTGACAGTCTCACGCTGGAGCATTTGTATCGATATTTGCCGGTACCGCCGACACTCGCTCGTGCTCGTATAAGCGGCCAAAATCTAAAGGCTGTGCTCGAAACTGAATTGACAAGGGTGTTTTCGGGCGACGCCTTCCAGCACAGCGGTGGCTGGTTAATGGGTGTAGGTGGGCTGAATATTGACGTGGATACCAGTCGTGGTCAAAATGATCGCGTGATCAATATGTTTCATGCTGACAGCGGTGAGAAAATTGGGCCCGCGGAATTGCTCAGTGTAGTCAGTTGTACGCGTCCGTTTGATGACGAAGGTGTCCTTTGCAGTAACCATGGCTTCCTTGATGTTGAGCCCTTAGAAGATCCGGCTGGGAAGGGCTGGACTCCGTTGGAGTTTCTACGTTACAGGCTTGAATCCAAACCAATACTGGAAAAAAGGATCGGGCAGGTTAAGGACTTATCAAATCCGACGGAGTGGCCTGTGGGGAAATACATGCAGCCATTGCATGTCGCGCCGGAATCAGTTAATGACTGATTTTGTAGAGAAAAGCGGCAATCAATTTTACCGCGACTCAGTTGGTTATACTAGTTCCAAAAAATAATGATTCAATGTCTATAACGTTTTCAATATGGTTTGATCTAATATTGAATTTAATATTGGATTTCACAAGTCACTATTTCAAAAATAGAATGCTGCCAAATACGTCAGAATTAATATAGCCTCCGTCATTGTTGTCACCGTGGGTTTTTTTGGAGCCTACAAAATTTTCCCGGAGATTATTTCCATCGTTATCACCGTAGGCGATCGAAAATCCAATTCTTTTATTTTCGAAAATTATAGTAGGAGTGTTTGTCGCGGCATCTTCCTCAAAATTTTCGTCAAACAGCTTGATTGCCATTTCCCAATAATATCTGTTCCCTTCTTTTGTTCTTTTTACTTCAACGTGCTCGTCAAAGAAAACGGTTTTCTTTAAGGTGTTCTTGTCAATTGCATGTCCTTCCGTGGAAATATGATAGGCAAAGGCTTGATGGTTAAACTTGTGATCGCCGCCAGAGTTATCTTCATCAATAAATACCTCTACATAGTCACCCTTCCAGTAATTTTCCTTTCCATCGCGGAGCGTCGGCTGTAAATAGTCATCAATCACCTCGACTAATATATATAGCTGTTGACTATCCCAAGCTAATTTGAAACGTCCGTGATAATCGGTCGAATCAACAGTGGATCCCAGCCACGTGTAGTTCATATCGTACCACGGTGCGTTGGCCCAGGCTTCGTCGTTACCGCATCCGTCGATTAGTAGTCCGGAAACCAGTCTTTTCGCTTCAAAGTTGCCATCATCCTTCGATACCGTTAAGGCAGTGTCCGATGTTGAGTGGCAAGATAGTGTGGTGCTTGAAGCGGGTGGAAATTTCTGCATCGATGTCTTTTCGGAATGACAGCCGGCTATGAAAATTACAAAAATCAAGGCGAAAAATTTCATGGGTGTTAATTTCCTAACATTTCATATATGTTTCAAGTCAGTGAATAGGAATGCCTCTATCCCTACTCGGTTTTTCCGATCGAGTGGTCGGGAAAAAGAGATTTGAAACTGGCTTCTATCAGAGTCATGATTTCTAGCGCATTCGGTCTGTTCTTGTTTAACACAAAATACAAATCAAGCTTTTCTAAGATCGTATGGCGAATTCCGGGCATCGGGCTATTTTTTAGCGCCGAATCTATGGGGCTTTTATAGTCCAACAAAAAATCAATGCGCCCATTCTGCAGCATTAGCAGGGCACTGCTGTGCGAGTCGATAATAGTGACATATTTTTCGTTTTCTGAGTCGGTCAAGGTTTTCAATTTTCCTCCGTAATTGAAACCTCGTATAAGACCGAGTTGCGTTCCTCTGAGTTCAGCCATAGAAGTGGGTATTGGCGTGTCACCAAATCCGTGAATTCGCAATTCAATGGAAGTAATCGGGTTTTTGCTATAAATCACCTGGTTATGATAATTAATATTTCTCTTTAACCCTCCATGAAGATCAATGATGCCTGTCCCTAAGCTGACGTAGGCTCGCTTGGCAGGATAGGAAAGGAGTCTATAATCTAGCGATGCGTGTTTTAGGGTTTTCTCCATTATGTCGACAACAGAACCGCCCACAACATTTTCTCCTTCCACGACGAATAGTGGCGGGAAATGAACAATTCCAATTTTGAGTGGCTCTGCCAAGACTGAACAGCTGAAAATCATCAGCAAAATGCTGGAGAAAAATGAGTTCATTGACTTCCCAGTAACATCGTACTCCCCAGAAAAAGGCTATTGTAGAACGACTTCAATCGGATCTCAATAATTGGAGATCTCATCCATGCACTTATCTACCTAGCAACCCTCAAGTGTCTGAACAATCAATGAAGCCCTGAATTTTCGGTCGTTGTACTGACTGGAATACAGCTAATGTCATGGGCAGTCATTAGATGTGTTGGCTGACTCATGCCTGGCGCATTCCTTTCATCTTAGTCTAAATACGCCGATTGCGGGTGGAGCATTTACCAATTCGACACCTATTCAGCGAATATTACGCCATTAACTGACAGGTCTTCAATCTCAGCAGCGTCAATACCCAATTCTGTCAATATCTCTATGTTGTGCTCTCCTAACGATGGGGTATGTGTGCGAATGTTACTTGGCGTTTCTGAAAATTGTGCTGGTGGTCTGGGGCTTCTTACCTCACCAGCCTGTGGATGATCGTAAGTCCACAAAGCTTCCATCGCCTTAATTTGAGGGTCGTTGATGACATCTTCTCGTTGATTGATTCGCGAGTAGGGCACGTCTTCCTCATCGAAGCGCTGGCATAGTTCATCAGTAGTGAAGCGAGCATAGGCTTTGCCGGTCAGTTCTACATAGTCAGTGCGATTTCGGGTTCGCGCTTCGGCGCTGGAAAAACGCTCGTCCTCAGATAGGTGGGCAATATTCAGTGCCCGGAACGAAGCATCTGCTTCCTTCTGTTGCACTGGCATAGAGGCGATCCAGCCGTCGAGAGTTTTCCGCATAAAAACACTGTGGTCGAGCTGTGGCACATTTTCAACCGCTTCGTCGGGGAACGTATAGTTGTTCATTACGTCGGGCCAAAGGAAAAACAAGCTGGCGTCGAGCATCGAAAGTTCGACCCTTTGGCCTCTACCGGATCGCTCTGCTCTAAATAGTGCCGCCGTTACCGCTTGAGCCGCTGTGAGTGAGGTTACCTTGTCGCAGACGAGACTGTTGACCATGGCAGGCTCGCCACTTTGCAACGATGTAAACCCTGACAATGCTTGGATGATCGCGTCGTAGATTGGTCTTTTAACGTAGGGTCCGGTAGGGCCGACTCCATTGATTGAGACATAAACCAATTTGGGGTGTGCTTCTTTAAATTGATCGTAACCCAGCCCTAAGCGATCCATGACACCGGGACGAAAGTTTTCCATTATTACATCCGCCGAGGCGATTAGCTTGCGCGCAATATCGAGTCCAGCCTCGCTTTTCAGATCTAGACAGAGCGATTTTTTGTTGCGATTCATGGTGGTGAACGGACTGCCTGCGCCGTTACTCTTTGGCAATCCGGCGCGCATTAAGTCTCCGTGTCGGGATTCAATCTTGATCACCTCGGCACCCTGATCACCCAATATTGAAGCGGCAATAGGGCCGGAATATACCGCCGTAAAATCGATAACTTTGACGCCGCTAAGTGGTCCAGTGGCGACGCCACCAAGATTTATTCGCTGACTCATTTTTCTGTTCCTCGTGGTCGCCGCAGGCTGGAAGAAAGGCTTCTTTCTATCGCGACCCATGACTGGTGCGTGCGCGTGGTGTTTGGTATAACCGCTTAGACATAGCATTTAATCTTGCGAGCACGGATGTTGTCTGTTGTCATGCGGACTTAGAGAATGTTGTTTTCTAGTCGTGAAACTATCTATGTGCCTACTGACGCAAGATGATGTAGGCGCAAATGCTGAGCCGGCGAGAGTACCACCAAGGGTCATCCCAATCAATGGCATGCAATAAGCCGGCTGCCCAGCGATCGTACTTACAATTCCACGTATCGCCGCAGGGTGTGGGAACTATCTGTGGTGTCAGTCTGTAATCCTGAAAGCGGAACGCTAAGTCATGGCTTCGCTATTGTTTCTCTATTTAGATTCTTGCTGTTTCATTGTTTGGACTTGATCGATTTTCTCCACTTATTGTTCTTACTCACAGCAGGATGCCACTTTGTCGCACCAAAAGCCCTCTTTGCCGCAATTTCGATACAAGGTGTAGTAAATGTGCTAATAGATTAGTGGGTGGAAGGTATGAAATTCGCATAGCAGGAAACGGGCATGAATGAAGCATCAGGATTCTATCATGACACCATTCGTCAACCTACTATATTGGCTTGGTAACTAACGACAACGGTAATGTTCAAATAAATTACGCGATTGCTGCAAGTGGACGAAAGTTATCCTTTTTTTAGTCCCACCTGAGTCATAGAGATCGATGGTAAAGGCATAGACTTTAGGGGTTTTCAGTCCATCGAAATCCTCCTAAATGTGATGCGAAAGATAATGCGAAACAATATTTCTTAGTCGGTCCTCATACATTGTTGTATTGCTAACAGAAATATAATTACGCTATTTCGGAAATTGGCAAGGAGAACGGTAAATGCAAGAATTAGATAAGCTTCGTTACTTAAAAGATAAGTGCAGGTGGAGCGCAACGGGAGATAACGAAGTCATGATTGCAAGGTATCACCTGAAAAAAATGGAATGGGGTGAGGCGGTCCAGTATTTGGAAAGAGCCATTCGCAAAGGGACTCTGTCCAATAGAGACAAAACATACCAACTGCTAGCTGACACTTATGATTGCTTAGGATTGGAAAATCTCGCCCTGGAAACTCGCCTAAAATTAACCAGCTAATGTGGAAGAATTTTAACGTTGCTCTCTTACTAAAACTCTGGCTCGTCCTTTGTCTTATCTTCTGTGGAAAACAAAAATTGACGAGTTGCTCCATAAATGTCAGGATGTCGAAAGAATAAAATAATTATAGAGGTTATAGAATGCCGATACGTGGAACCATAGATTTAATGCGTTTAAACAGCGACGTAATATGGGCAGGCGCTGAATATTCTAATCTGTATCTCTGGAAGTATGCGTTGAATAGAGCATCACCGAAACCAAAGACAAATAAACCCGTACTTTCCATTCCCGGCTTTAGTGGGCCAGAATTCACTCTTCGCCCGATGACCAACTATCTACGTAAACTTGGATTTGATGCACAGACCTGGGGTATGGGCACCAACAAAGGCCCGAAAGACGGTCGAATGGAATATATTGACGAGCTTGCGGATAAGATGATGGATAAGATTGACCGCATGGCTGAGGAATCGGGGGAAAAAGTTTCCATTATCGGGCATTCATTGGGCGGAATTTATGGCCGGGAATTAGCTCGCCGTTTTCCAGACCACATTGATCGCGTTATTACGCTCGGAACGCCGGCGCACCTCGATGTAATGCGTAGTGTGCGCAGTGTAAATAGTCTTGTGGGAATGTTGTTCAGGGCAAGAACAGGTGCTCACACGCAAACTATGGTGCAGGGAGAGAATGGTGGGCTTCATGAAATGGTAACACCGCCTCCGGGTATTCCTTTGGTTGCTATCTATAGCCCGTATGATGGTGTTGTGACTGAAGATACGACGGCCATTCCTCCAGAATACCTGCATACGTCTGACGGTACACCCCGTGAAAACATTGAAATTATTGCGTCTCACTGCGGAATGGTAGTAAACCCAATGGTACTTATCACGATTGCCGATCGCCTTTTGGCCGACGTGGACAATTGGCAGTCGTATGATCCTAAAAAATATATGCCTTGCGGTCTGAGGGCGGTGTCGAAGGGTTTTTTCCCCGCACCGATCAGCAAAGACATGATAACACTTCCTGAGAACGTTAAGGCGATAGCCCTAGCCTAATATAATCTCGCTTAACTGTTTTATGAGCCTATTCTTATTGAATAGGCGAGTACCAGTTGTTCTAATGCTAGATAATAGTCCTGCCATAGATACTTGAAATCAAGCCAACTATTCTCCCGCCATGATAAACAATGTTTTCTGTTTTTTGTTGAACAAAAACTCTTCTGATATTTGAGATAAATTACTGGAGTGAAATACTCCGGTGGCTTTTCGCTTGGGCCGTTTGGGTATTCGTGCTAAAGCTGTATTTCGACGATGAATGATCGTTCAGCGGCTACAGACTGAAAGTTATTCACTTAAGGATATAAGTTAGTTGAAATTACTAAATCAATTTCATAGAAGAATATGAGCCTCACGAGCTATCCCCTAACCAATGCGTAGAGGTGTGATTTCCCGTGTCACATAGTTACGGCTATTCTCTATTCTTTTTTGAATGAATGAACCAACCCTCTGAATAAGCTCAGGTAGGGTGTTGTCATGTGATTCTGTTCAGGGAATTCGTGATACTGCCAGCTCAGGCTTCCGGGTTTCACGGTTTCAAGTAATCGTGCTAATTCCTGCACCGAAGCTGGTTGTATTGCTTGAGCTTCCAGCTCGAATCCGCCGAGAGAAAAATAAATTGAGCTTTCGAACGTGTGGCCTGTTTCAAACAGTCCCTTAAAGTCATTAACCGTATTTTTCGAAATGGCCGGACTGGCGGTAATGTAGTGGTCGAACAGTTGAGCATGTTCTCCACGTAACAAAGCCAGTGCAAAACCACCGGCAGCCGAGTGACCAAAAAGTGTTTTATGGTTTGATGTTCTAAAGTTGGAATTCACAAATGGCATTATTTCAGTGTCGATAAACCGGATGAAGTTGTCGCGTTCACGGAAGAGATCGCGACTTCGTGTGCCGCGGTTGTTAGGGATGCCTACGATTATGATTTCGGGGATTAAACGATGTTGCTCCAAAATAGCTGCCGCGGTAACAGCGTGGGCGAAATGTCCGTTCCCATCCAGCAGGTAAAGTACCGGAAACTTTTTCTCGGACGAGCTATAGCCGTCCGGAAGATGGATCAGGAGTTGACGATTTTCCTTAAGTATTTGCGATTTTATTTGGTAGTTTGTACCTAGTTGCTGGGTGATTGCCTCACCCTTCTGTTCAAGGGACTCGACGCGCGTTGACAACAGGATGACTAAAAAAGTACCAAGCAGTATTAATTTCTCTCGCATTGTATTGATTCTCAAAAGTGGTGGTTTGTTACCCATTTCATACTAAAAAAGCTAGAGGCTTACTCAATGATTCTAGCGCAGCTATTGTGATTATCGAATCCGCTTAAGTGCCGTTTAAGTTCTTCGGTAGCGCTGGCTTATCCTGTCGCGAAGACCAGGTATGTCAACGACAGCAGTTAAGCGTCGCGCTTCGGCTGGTCAGCGCGCGGTTTCCTTGTCTACAGTTTAAGCTGTAATGCCCATGCTCTATTGTCAATATTGCGTTGACAATGATTCCATGGCTGTCGTATTTATCTATCATGCCTCAACTCTCATACTTTCCCCATCGACTTGATAACCCACTGAGAGCAGGAAATGATTATGAAAAACGTACTGAAAATTGGACTCGTCGCTCTGACCATGTCCCAGGTATTTTCTACAACCTTGGCTAATGCCACCGAAACCCCTCAATCGGGAGCAACGGTGTCTACAGTTCAAACTAGCTATAACACGGCGAAAATTGAAGGGCTGGATATTTTTTATCGTGAGGCAGGTTCACGGCATAATCCGACCATTTTATTGCTGCATGGTTTTCCAACTTCCTCGCACATGTTCAGGAACCTGATCCCCAAATTGTCCCAAAATTATCATGTGATCGCACCCGATTATCCTGGATATGGTAATTCGTCTATGCCGAGTGTCGACGAGTTTGACTACTCATTTGATCACATGGCCAGTATTGTTGAGCAACTGCTGGAGCAAAAATCGATAAGCCATTACAGCATGTATCTCATGGACTACGGCGCGCCGGTCGGTTTCAGGGTAGCGAGTGCGAATCCACAAAAAGTTGACGCTCTAATTATTCAAAATGGTAATGCTTACACGGAAGGCCTCGATAACAATTTCTGGGAACCGATCAAAGCCTATTGGAATGATAGAAAAGCGGTTAATAAGGGTTTGGATAACGCTTGGTGGAAAAACGTCAAAGCCGCCTACAAACAGCCGGAAATGGTTAATGAAGATGCATTGCGGTTTTTGTTAACAAAGGGAGCCACGACTTGGCAATACACCAATGGTGTGCGTGATACGACCAAAATCAGCCCGGATACCATTAATGAAGATCAGCGCTTATTAGACCGCGAAGGTAACGAAGCTGTGCAATTGCAAATGTTCTACGACTATGGAAGTAATGTCCCATTATACCCGAAGTGGCAAGCGTATTTTCGTCAGCACCAACCAAAAACACTCATAGTATGGGGAGACAAAGATGAAATATTTCCCTCGGAAGGTGCCCATCCCTATAAGCGTGACTTAAAAAATGTTGAAACACACTTCTTAAACACCGGACATTTTGCGCTGGAAGAAGACGGTGATGAGATTGCGAGCTACATCAACACCTTTTTAGGAAAAGCGGTGAGTCGTTAAGCTCACAGTGACGGCTGCAGATGAATTCTTTTCTGCAGCCTCTTTTACGTTGATCCAATACGGGAGGAGCACTATGAGGACTTACTCTAGCGATATAGCCTTTACCGATGCGGTTAAAGCTGTGCAAGAGAGATTAGGGTCGCGAAAAAATTACCATCGAATGGAGCTGGGCGGTGGATGGCAGTCTACTATTACGCCTGATCTCGCTGCTTATCTGGGCGACAGAGATTCTATCTATCTCGCGACTGCTAGCGCCGATGGCCAGCCTTATATTCAGCATCGTGGGGGTGCCAAGGGCTTTCTAAAAGTGATCGATAATCAGACGCTTGGTTTTGCCGATTTTGCTGGCAACCGTCAATATGTCTCGATGGGAAATCTGAGCGAAAACAATAAGGCCACCCTATTTGTAATAGACTATGTTTCCCGTAGTCGAATAAAAATATGGGGTACAGCAAGATTTGAAGAGCATGATACGGACCTGATAAATTCCCTACGAGACGAGGGGTATAAAGGGCGCGTTGAAAGGGCGCTCATTTTTAAGGTCGAAGCCTGGGACGCAAATTGCCCCCAGCATATTATGCCACGATTTACGGAGGAGCAAGTCGTAGAAATTGTAAACCCTTTGTTGGAAAAGGTTGAAAAGTTAGAAGCCCAGCTTGCGTCGAAAAAGATCTAATCGTAATCGCTCAATCGTGATTATAAATACTCATCTGAGGTCATCAATTGCCCCAACTCGCTGTTCAGTATAAAGTAGTTTAAAAAGTGAGGCGTATTAACACTTCCGATAAACGTTGGGCATTAGAGAAAGGAAAAAAGATGAAGTTGGATCGCAGAGATTTACTGAAAGGTGCAGTTACTTTAGGGGCGGCCACATTAATGTCTGGAGCCGTGGCAAAAACAAAAGCGATGAAAATTTTGGTCTTGGGTGGTACCGGTTTTATCGGGCCACATTTCGTCGAAAGTGCTCTTGCCCGTGGCCATCAAATCACTTTGTTCAATCGCGGACGGACTAACAAAGAGATGTTTCCGGCAGCGACAAAGCTTGTGGGCGATCGAGACGGGGGCTTGGATGCCTTAAAAAAGGGGGAGTGGGATGTCGTGTTAGACAATTCCGGTTATGTTCCCCGCCACGTTAAAGATTCTGCCTCGCTTCTGAAAGGCCGAGTAGGACGGTATTTATTTACGTCTTCTGTCGCTGCCTACGACGTTGTGCCAGATCGGCTGCCTATGGGAGCAACGTCAACTTTAAAGGTGTTGGCCGAACCCGGTTCGGAAAATGTCGGCAAATACTATGGGGATTTGAAAGCCGTTGCCGAAGGCTATGTGACCGATATCTACGGTGACGCCGCAACGATTGTACGCCCTACCTATGTTGCGGGTCCCGGAGATGGTACTCAGCGCTTTACCTGGTGGGTAGACCGTATTCACCGCGGAGGCGATATTCTCGCGCCGGGAGCACCGCTGGCGAGTTATTCATTGATTGACGTTAGGGACTTGGCGGAGTTTTATCTCACCTTAATTGAAAATAATACGGCGGGGACTTTCAACGCGGCAGGCCCAGCAGGGACATTTAATTGGGGTGGTTTACTGAATGGAATACGCGCAACAACTTCGACGGAAGTCCGGTTTCATTGGGCTGATTCAAAATTCTTATTGTCGCAAAATGTCAACGGTCGTGAGTTACCTATGTGGAATCCGGGGTCGGAAGCAATAAACTCACTGTTATGGGAATACGAAACAAGCGTTGCTGCCGGATTGCGATTCCGTTCATTAGCGACAACCGCTATGGATACCAGGGCGTGGCATCGAACGTTAACGACCAAGCAGCAATTATTTACCCGGGCGGGAATTGACAGCAAAAAAGAGGCGCAGGTATTAGCAGCGTTAAATACAAAGAGAAGCTAAATAACCGACATTAGATGGGGGGAAGATAGAGGACTTGGCGTGCGAATAAACACGCCAAGCCAGTAGAGCTAAGCCAGTACAGCGAAGCTTAGAAGATTTCGAATAATCCAGCAGCACCCATGCCACCGCCGATGCACATAGTCACGACACCGTACTTAGCACCACGACGCTTGCCTTCTAGCAAAATGTGGCCAGTACAGCGAGCACCAGTCATCCCAAATGGATGACCTACGGCGATAGAACCACCGTTAACATTGTATTTTTCAGGATCAATACCCAGCACATCGCGGCAATACAAACACTGGCTAGCGAAAGCTTCGTTGAGTTCCCAGATGTCGATGTCTTGTACTGATAACCCAGCGCGTTTTAGCAGGCGAGGAACCGCAACAACAGGGCCTATGCCCATTTCGTCGGGTTCACAACCACCAATAGCAAAACCGCGGAAAGCACCTAGAGCTTCAACGCCACGACGTTCCGCTTCTTTGGAATCCATCATGGTGACTGCAGCAGCACCGTCGGAAAGCTGAGAGGCGTTACCCGCCGTGATGAATTGATCGGCACCACGGATGGGTTGAAGTGACTGTAAGCCTTCCAAGGTAGTGCTAGGCCGGTTACATTCGTCACGATCAACAACGTAGTCGACAATCGTTTCTTCACCTGTTTCTTTGTTGCGCTGAATCATTTGAGTATTCATTGCGACGATTTCGTTGGCAAATAAACCGGCTTCTTGAGCGGCTGCCATGCGGAGCTGGCTTTGTAGAGAATATTCGTCTTGTGCTTCACGGCTAATATTATAACGTGCGGCTACAATGTCAGCTGTTTCGATCATTGGTTTCATTAAACCAGGAAACTGCTCGATCAAAGGTAGATCATTGGCCAGTGCAAATTTGCCACTCGGCTGCGACAGGGAAATAGATTCAACGCCGGCGCCAACAGCAATAGGTACGCCGTCGGTGATGATGCGGCCAGCGGCAGTTGCAATGGCGTTAAGGCCTGAAGAGCAATGACGGCTAACGGTGAAACCTGAAGTTGTTACCGGACAGCCGGCTTTAAGGGCGGCCAAACGACCAATGTTATTACCTGTGGTGCCCTGCGGCGTGCCACAACCAACAACGACTTCTTCTACGTCTGCTGGCTCTATTCCGGCGCGTTCAATGGCATGCTGCACAGCATGGCCTGCCATGGCTGTTCCTGTTGTGTTATTAAAGCCACCACGAATGGATTTGGCTAAGCCTGTACGGGCTACGGAAACGATGACTGCTTCGCGCATAGTTCTCTCCTCGCTTAATTGTGAAATAAAGGGACTGGATAATACACGCAATTACCGCCAAGATCGAATGAACAAAGGATTAACGACCTTAACCACGAAATAGTTTATTGAGATACAGGGGGTTTGTCCGGAAACAGCTTGGTTACCGAATCCATTGATGTTAATTCGAAGACATGTATCTGATTGTCAGATTTACGTGTGGCTGTTATCTCGATAGATTGCTCAGTAGATTGTTCTCCATACAAGCCAAGCTGAAACTTTAATGTATTAGATGATCTATCGGCATCATCTAATACAAACCGGCCCATCACTGTTAATTGGGAAATGGCTTCTTTCTGCGTATTGCGTGGTACCACTGGCGACAGCATGATTCCTTCCAATAGACGGTTTCCCGCTTTGTCACTCAGTATGATGTGCAATTTAATTGATTCGACAATAGTGGTGCGATGATTGTTGAATTCGATCATTGACACATTCCCATCATTGTCATCGTCAATACCCGCAAAAGCAGAAATTGGTAAAGACAGTGCCATGAATACGCTGTCCTTGACAATATTCAAGGTGCCGTGCTGCGCTACCATCAAGTGTGCTTGTGCCAGTGGCAGCGTCGCTATAAACAAAGCTACCACGAATAAAATGTTAGAAAAAGGCCTTTGCATTGGACGCATAATGATTACTCTCTGTTAATGCTAGTGCTATTGAGGCGGTGGTGGCATGGTGCCGTTTGTTTCTACAGCGCCTCTAACGCATCGCTGTAGGTACGGGTAGCTGTCGGTTGCATAATAGTGATAAATGCCGCCAGGAAACTCAGGAGTTACCCCAACACGGCCGTTACACTCATCGAGATCACCCGATCCCTCAACGTACTCCCAATCCTGACTGAACGTTCCTAATGGGTAGGTTGTTGCCGATGGTCTGGAGTCGCTCACGTCGCTAATCAGCTGATAACTACCAGTGATCGATTTGAGCTCCGAACTGGCGTCGCCAGCAATACTGTAGCCGTAGCGCGCGTAGATGGGAAAGCCGTCGGCTGCCCATCCGATCAGCGTCATGGTCGAACTGTTACCTCCCTGCTTAGTAATAAAACCTTCGGGCATGCCGTGGTAGTGGTATGAGCCGCCAGGCTGCACGTGGGCATTGTTATCGTCTGTGCCGAAGTTAAAACTTGACTGGCCCAGCGCTTCGATACTCCAGCTACCGCTGTTGCCAATCAGGCTGCATGAGTCTCCAGAGTCGTCGCAAGAACCGGCTGTGCCAGCATCAATTTTGACGCCATTTAGCACAAAACCAGTCTCGCCACTTGGGCCACCTAATACGGTCGTCGAAGTCGTTTCTGTAGGCTCAAGTGTGTAGCTGGCCGACACCGACTGCTCAGTGATCGTGTTCGGATTGTTCTGATTTGGAAAGGTGCCGACATCATGATCCGGAATTCCGTTAGCTACTAACTCGCGTGTTGTCTCGGTGCAAGTCCACTCCGACTCACTCGTATAAGTCAGTGAATCCTGAGTGTTGAACGTCGAGTCATTGTAGTCACAAAGAACTCCGTTCGTAGACCCATTAGTTTCTGCCGTGTCGTAAGTGGCGAAGAAGGTATCGACCAGAGAGCTAAAGTCAGTGGTGTCCGCCCCGATTGAACTCAGCATCGCCTTGGCCTCTTCCGCGGCTGTGTCGCCGGAATATACGAAACTTGAAGCTGTTACTTCCTCGGTAAAATACACGGCTGCTGCTTGTTTATTGTCGATAATGGCGAGATCAGAATTGAGGGCGCCGTTAAGTACGTCTAAAGCAATACTGTCGAGTGTTCTGGCGCCGGATTGTAGTTCTCCAGCATAAAAACTGAGTCCTTCCGCGTCGGGATCGCGGTTGAACAATTGTTGGTATAACGAGGAAATCAGATCTTCATCGCTAAGTGAGCCGTAGCGATCAAGAAATTCCTGGCTGTTGCTGAAGTCGTCAAGAATCTCAGCGAGGTCTCCATTTACGCTATCCAGCTGGTCCGACCAAAATACAAGCCCGGCTGCGTCCGCAGGGCGACCGTAGAATGCGATATAGGAGCGCTGCACCTGATCTTCAGCCGTTTGTGCCTGCGCAGACAAACCCGAAATGATTAAGAGGAACCCCAGTAATGTACACAGGATTTGCTTTGCGAAATATTGTAGGAATGTCTGTCTCATGGCTATACTTTACCTTTTCAGAAAACCAATTCTTAATCATGGCTATATCAATAATAGGCGTTATTCGAACTAGTGCCCGCTCTGGAGCATCGATGTGAATTTTTAAGTCGGTTATAGGTTGGGTAAAAACTCAACCTACAGAAAAACACCTGTTTCTGAACGCTCACATAACGATAGGTTAATCGACAAATGTGCAAAAAAAATGGAACGAATTCTGAGGATTTCGATTTTTTAATATTTCATTGACAGGTCTGCCTTCAGCCTCGATAGCGCAGAGGTATTGCGGAACAACGAATGTTTAAACTAAGCTTGTCTGGGAACAGGCATTCGTTCATTTATTACTCGACATGGGTGGTTGTGGAAGATGGAAGAAGCGGACGGATATCCGGGCATTTAAACTGCCGTTCCTGTTGGGTATTTTTTATGACGAATCTAATCTCGGTAATAAATAGTGGTAGCGACTTAAGAGATAAAAATCCTGAGCTAGTCTCCTCGATGGAAGTAGGATTCATGCCTTTTAGCCGGCGATCTGCTTAACTTCAGGAAGTTCGGGCTATAGTGAATTTATCGAGAGAAAGTAAGCTCGGGTGCTGGCAAGGTTGATCGTAACCTGATGATAGTGTGTTTTTTGGAGGAAGTCCGCACAGTTTTCCCAGTAAGTTGTACGGACCGTATACTCATTTCCTAACTTCGTTTTGAATCCATAACAAGCGCTTCTTTCAGGCTCGGCTTCAAAAAGCTTTTATATGCTGCTTGATACAGTGGGTCTGTGCTGATTCCTTTTGCTTTGTTATCACTATCGAATGAGTATATGAGCATGCGATAAGGTTGAACTAAGGGATTGTCGCCCAGTAAACCAAATACATTTTTAACATCGAGTACGGCGTCAAATTTCATCGAGTGATTTTTGAGGACAGGCACGGCGACATTGAAGTATTTTTCGTACATAGCCTGCTTTTCTGCTTCTGGATAAACCATGCCGATGCTGAATATCCGATCTTTATTTTTCGATGGCACTTTTGATAACTCTCCCTTTCCACTAAATATCACCATGCGTTCTACGGCTTCCGCGCGAAGACCTGCTATCTTTTTGTACTCAGGGTCGTTGACGTAAGCTTGCAGTTTTGCGGGGTCCTTAAAGTAGTATATTTGAACTTCATCGGGCACAGTCATGTTATTAATACCCAGCACCGAGTACTTTTCGCCATTCGGTTTGTAGCTGGCTTCTATTTCTAATCCGTACTTCTTCCACAGTGGTTTGGCTTTCGTCCTAAACTCATCAAGCTTTGTCTCGCCGCCGTCTTTTAAATAGAAATAAGCGATGGAGAATTCTTGTTCGTCCGCATGGCTGATGTTGACGACGGCCAGTTGTCCTAAGATAAATGTAAGCGCGAGGGTAAGTTTTCGTAGCATTTTTTGTATTCCCAAATGAGTGAGATCAATAATTTGTAGAAGAAGCTATAACGTTGGGTGGAAATGACGTTGTACATTTCGCCATTGGAAGATTAGTGACAGAGAGAAGAAAGATGAAGACACTGTGATGTAAAAAGTGGCTGTGTACTATTTACAAATATTTTACATACATATGTGAAACCTAAAGGTCTCCTCCTATAGGTTCGTAAGAAGGAGGCCGAGGCAAGCCAGCGAGTCAATAGGGTAGCCAAAGGCAATTATTTCTGAGGGAAAAGCAAACTTGAGTGACTGACATTGCGGTAGCAATATTCGATAAGAACGGCTCGGACGTAGAAAAGCTCGGAAATAGACAGGTTGGAAATAGACAGGTTGTAAGTAGACAGACTGGAAATAGGCAGGTTGGAAATAGAAAAGGTTGGGACTATTTTCTTGTGAATGCCGAGGTCCAAATTGTATTCAATGGGCCCTGTCATGGAACGATAACGGCTTCT